>Ga0055584_100000021_pt1 | contig 122113 bp, 114 predicted proteins | sample OSDHelmetaG_FD_58716 | JGI IMG/M metagenome (GOLD analysis project Ga0055584, IMG submission 58716) | Pelagic marine sediment microbial communities from the LTER site Helgoland, North Sea, for post-phytoplankton bloom and carbon turnover... | ecosystem: Environmental > Aquatic > Marine >... | reverse complement strand
CTTATTAAAATTAAAAACTGATTATGTAACTAAATAATCTTTTCATATAAAAAAACTAACATATATTTTGAAGTATTCAAATTAATAATTACTCAGCGAATGTAGTTAAGGAATAAAAAGATGGGCATAGAAACCTTTAGTGCATTTGTGATTGCATCCGTTGTACTTGTGTTTGTTCCAGGACCAACGGTCCTTCTCGTAATTTCTTATGCGTTAGCACAAGGCCGAAGCGTCGCTCTAGCGGTTGTCTGCGGTGCAACTCTTGGTGTTACAGTGTCTATGACTGCAACTATATTCGGACTGGGAGTAATATTGGCAACTTCAGCAACTTTATTCACAGTAATAAAATGGATTGGAGTAGGTTACCTTGTATGGATGGGTTTACGAATGATCTTAACTGCTAAAAAAGCACCAAGTAAAATTTCAACTTCAATAGGGAAATCACACTTTTCTGCATTTAGAGACAGCGCAATTGTTACATTACTAAATCCAAAATCAATTGGATTTTTTATCGTATTTGTTCCACAATTTATCGATACCTCTTCACCAGTAGAGCCACAATTTGCAATTATGATTGTGACGTTCGTTGTAATTGGTGCAATTAATACTCTTGGATATGCGCTGCTCGCAGCACAAATTCGTCATATTATTACCCGTCCCAAAACCCTTATATGGATACAATATGCTGGAGGTTTTACACTCCTTGGATTGGCAATTTATACTGCTACACTTCGGCTTTTTTAGTTTCTTAATGTGCTTCCATATCACAAACTCTGGCGACATTTAAACTTATGAAAGGAGATCAAAAAAGTTTTTTAAAGCCGCGTGAGAAAATCAACTCTATTATTTTAGAACATTGTTATAAACGAACTATTCACATCTAACTATTATAAAGAAAATGGGGATGTTGAAGTTATAGATGCGTTTTAATTTGTTAAAAAAATGTCTGTTAAAATTCTACGGTTTATTGTAATTTTAAGTTATAAAAAAATATGGTGTAACTTAAATGAATGAAATTATAGAAAAACCTAAAACCTATAAATATATATTGGCATGGGTTATTGCTAGTATTGTGTCTAATATATTAATTAGAATTATTGATATGATACTATCAGTTTCAATCGTTAGCAATGAGAGCGATCTTATTCTTTATTTCATTATTTCTGGGCTTTTATCTATTCCAATATTTTCTGGATCATTTATAGTTATATATAACTTGTTCAAATCTCTTAATATAAATAAGGTAATGATTTATATTTATATACTAGGTGGTTTAGGGCTATTCGCATCGATGATACAGACTCTAGCGATATTTAATAATGTAGGAATTGTTTTGCCTGTTATCATTGTTACAGCAAGTACTTTTTCTTTTATAATTAGTGTTTTGATAATAAGATTTTATTATAAAAGTAAACCAAACAGATGGTATTGAAACACTTCGATTTTTTTTGTAACGTTTTATAAAAAAGCAATTAAATATGAGAATATGTTAGCTTTGGAAGAAAGGGGACATTCGAGCTTTATGAAGATATAGAGGTACTTAGATTCCTAGATATTGAATTAACCATAAGAGTTATAGAAACTCAAAATTCTAGCTTAGCAGTTGATGCTCCAGAGGATGTAAAAAATGTTGAAGAAGAGATGCTAAGAAAAGCTAAGAATTAAGTGATAACATTTTTAAATGATTAATTATTTATATAACTTTTTATTCGATGCAATTAACAAATTAGAAGTATAAAAAAATATTATGATTAATCTTAAAAGAAATAAAAAATTAGAGTTAGTTCCTGCTAAAGGTATAAGAACAAGAAAATCATCAATTTATACGCCAAATCAATTAGAAAAGTTTAAAGTTAGCAGAGGAAAATTTAACGATTTTCTAACTTGCCCGAGATGTTTTTATATGGATCGAGTAAAGGGTCTCGCTACTCCTGGTATGCCCGGATGGTCGCTTAATGAAACGACAGATAGGTTGTTAAAGAAAGAATTTGATATTTGTCGTGAAGATCAAATACCTCATCGTATTTTTATTGAAAATAACCTTAATCACCTTGTTCCTTTTAATCATCCTGATATGGATAAGTGGCGGGACTCATTACACCACGGGTTAATGATAAATTATAAAAATTTAATTTTATCAGGTGGTGTTGATGATATTTGGTTAAATACAAAAACTGGTGAAATTATTGTAGTCGATTATAAATCACAAGCAAGTTCGTATGAGGTTAATACAAGATACTACCTTGCGTCTGCATATCACCAAGGATACAAGGTTCAAATGGATTTTTACGCGTATCTGTTAACAGAGATGGGTTTTTGTGTTAGCGATACATCATATTTTCTTGTCTGCAACGCTGACAGGGGAGCGGAAGGCTTTTATGGAAAGTTAACTTTTTCTGAAACTTTGGTTCCTTACGAACATAATATTGATTGGATACCTTCTAAATTGGATGACATGATAGATACTTTGAATGACAACCAAATACCACTCTCCCATGATAGTTGTGAGAATTGTGCTTATGCGCGCCATAGATCTGTTTATGATAATATTTAATATCCTAAAGTATAAAAATTTTTATTTTAATAAACAGATCGCTTTATAAAGGTTTCAATTTATAAGATAATAAATGATAGTGGAGGATGATATGTCGGAATTTAAAAATGTAACGGTTCAAAAACAGGCAAATGTGTATTTTGATGGCAATGTAACAAGTACTAAAATAACTTTTTCCGATGGTTCTTTTAAAACTCTTGGTGTTATGCTTCCAGGTGAGTATGAGTTCGGTACAGATTTAGAAGAGTTAATGGAAATCCTATCAGGTGAGCTCGATGTTTTATTGCCTGGACATTCAAATTGGCTTAAAATTACTGATGGTATGTCATTTGTAGTCCCAGCTAAAAGTAAATTTGAATTAAAAATTTATAAAATTGTAAATTATTGTTGTTCATATATTGCATAATTTAAATTTATTTTCATAACTTAAACTTGACTTTTGTAATATAATTTCTAAGTTTATATTAAATAATTATATTTTTTCAAAGAGGGAATTTTAGTATGTCTGATGATAAAAAATGTCCAGTAATGCACGGTGCCATGACAAGTAATAGTAGCAGCGGAACATCAAACAAAGACTGGTGGCCTAATCAATTAAATTTATCTATTTTACATCAACACGACAAAAAATCAGATCCTATGGATGGCGGATTTGATTACCGTAAAGAATTTTCCTCAATTGATTATGATTCATTGAAAAAAGATTTAACTGATCTTATGACTGACTCTCAAGACTGGTGGCCAGCCGACTATGGTCACTATGGTCCGTTCTTTATCCGTATGACATGGCATGCGGCTGGTACATATAGAACCAGCGACGGAAGAGGCGGCGGTGGTTCGGGCGACCAACGCTTTGCACCTCTCAATAGTTGGCCGGATAATGGTAATCTTGACAAAGCAAGAAGACTACTTTGGCCTATTAAACAAAAATATGGAAATATGATTAGTTGGGCAGATTTATTTATTCTATCTGGTAATGTTGCAATTGAATCTATGGGTGGAAAAACATTCGGTTTCGGTGGTGGTCGTCCTGATATATGGGCCCCAGAAGAAGATATCAATTGGGGGATTGAAAAAGAATGGCTAGAAAATAGAAGATATAAAGGTGACCGTGAGTTAGATAATCCATTAGGCGCTGTCCAAATGGGTTTAATTTATGTTAACCCAGAGGGTCCTGATGGAAACCCCGATCCAATTGCAAGCGCAAGAGACATAAGAGAAACATTCTCACGTATGGCTATGAACGATGAAGAAACTGTAGCATTGGTTGCAGGTGGGCATACTTTCGGCAAATCTCATGGCGCTGGGGACGCAGGATTAGTAGAATCAGAACCAGAGGCATCTCCATTAGAACAAATGGGATTTGGATGGGTTAATAAACATGGAAAAGGTAAGGGTCGCGATACAATAACAAGTGGTATTGAGGGCGCTTGGACAGCGAATCCAATACAATGGGATAATGGATACTTCGATTTGTTACTAGGATACGAGTGGGAGCTAACAAAAAGCCCAGCAGGCGCTAATCAATGGAAAGCTGTAGATGTTAAAAATAGTGATTTAGCTCCCGATGTAGAAGACGCCTCAATAAAAGTTCCTACAATGATGACCACAGCTGATATGGCTCTACGTACAGATCCGTCTTATTATGCTATATCAAAACGTTTTCATGAAAATCCAGATCAATTTGCAGATGCTTTTGCAAGGGCATGGTTTAAACTACTGCATCGTGATATGGGTCCGCGTTCACGCTATTTAGGACCAGAGGTGCCCGAAGAAGTATTAATCTGGCAAGATCCTGTTCCGCTCGGTTGGAACAGTTATGATATCGATTCTTTAAAGAATATGATTAAAGATAGCAAATTAACGGCCCAAGAAATGATTTCAACAGCATGGTCAAGTGCTTCAACATTTAGAGGGTCCGATAAACGTGGCGGTGCTAATGGTGCTCGTATTAACCTAAAGCCACAAAATAATTGGGAGGCTAATAATCCAAAACAATTATCAAAAGTGCTTAATGTATTACAAGGCATAGCTACCTCTGCAAAAGTTTCACTAGCAGATACTATAGTTTTAGCTGGCAATGTTGCGATTGAGAAAGTATCTGGGATCAGCGTACCTTTTTATGCCGGTCGCGGCGATGCTGCGCAAGAACAAACTGATATAGATTCATTTTCTGTATTAGAACCACACTCAGATGGATTTATAAACTTTCATAAAGATGACTTGCAAACTAATCCAGAAGAATTGTTATTAGATAGAGCGCAATTATTGGGTTTAAGTGCGCCAGAGATGACGGTACTAATTGGTGGATTTAGATCACTTGGTATTAGTAAAAATAAACATGGTGTATTTACAGATGACACTAATAATTTATCGAATGATTTCTTTATAAATTTGCTTGATATGTCTGTTGAGTGGAAAGCTACATCAAGAAATAGCTATGAGGCAACAGATAGGATTTCTGGAAAGGTTATTCGCACTGCTACAAGAGTAGATTTAGTATTCGGATCAAATTCACAATTGCGAGCAATTTCAGAAGTTTATGCGCAGAATGATTCAAAAGAAAAATTCTTAAGTGATTTTGTTAAAGCGTGGAATAAAGTAATGAACAACGATCGCTACGATCTATCGATATAGATTAATAGTTAAAAAGAGACATTTTATTGAATATTATGTTTAATTTCTTTGAGCATATTATCCCATCTTAGGTCTCTTTTTTGCCTATAAAGAGTTATAGAATTATACCATATAGATTTATTAACATCAGCCATCCATCTAAAGTCAGATTTAAATGGTAATATAACATGTGTATCTTTTCCAAGAGCTCCAGCTAAATGAACTGTAGCACTATCTATTGAGACAACTACATCACAGGCTTCGATTATTGAGGCCAATCCATCAATATCATTTTTATTATCTACCAGGTCCTTGTTAAATATTTTAATACCTAATTTTTTTTCTACCAAGTCTATTTCAGCATCTGTTTCACCGTATTGTAGATTTACAAAAATTAAGTTACCGTTATCAAGTAATTTAATAAATTTCAATAGATCGATAGTCCTTGCGTTTCCATCTGTATTGCTTCCACTTTTCCAGCTTATCCCACAGATTTTTTTATGATTTTCATTTTGAATTTTTTTCTTCATTTTATCCGTTGTGAGCTTATTTGCGTAAAGAAATTTCTTGCCATCAATATAGTTATTTGGATCTAATTTAAAATGCAAAGGTAGACTAAATATTGGAATATGAGCATCATATTCTAAATCATCAAGTGGTTCTCTTGGATCAATTAAAATAACATTACTAGAAAATGATCTTTTATATAAAGTGATTAGCCTTATATCAACTAACAGATATATCCTGTTACAATGTTTAGCTAAATCATTAATTAATGAGGAGCACATGATTTCATCACCAATACCTTGTTCTTTCCACACAAGGATATTTTTATAAGCATTGGATCCATTCCACAATGGTTTGTCTGTTTTTAAAAAACTAGAATTAACTGCATTTGTTTTCCATCTATGTTCATATAGTTGCCATCCATCGCTAAGCTGTTTATTCATAATTAATGAAAGACTTTTAGTATACAGAGCATTGTAATCTTTAGAATTAATTTGTAATGCGGTATCCAGGCTCCTTATAGACAGACCTAACAATTGTAAATCTAATAGGATCTTTCCTTTTGTAACATGAAGTATTGAAATTTTGTTGTTTATATTAATAGCTTTGTTAATTATATTTAATGCGTTTTCCCATTGCATAGTGTCTTTTAAAGCCATCGCATAATTATTGTATGCTTCTGTATAGCTTTGATTTAGCTTTATTGCTTTTTTATAATCAACAATTCCTTCATTAAATTTACCAATTGATATATTATAAGAACCCCTTGTATTATATAATTTTTCATTTCTTGGATTTGATTTAATTGCTCGAGTTGTTAATTGTATAGCTAGCTTATAGTTCTTTGAAAAACTTTGTATTACACCAAGCATAGCCAATGTATCTGAGTGATTTGGTGAATATTGTAAAATATATTCAAATTTTTCCTGTGAATTTTGAAACATTCTGTCTTTATATAAAGACATAGCGCTATTAAATTCTATCTGCAATTCATAATTAAGAATATTGTCATTCATTTTCTTTATCCAGATTAATACTTATCGGATATTATTATTGATTTGTTGAAATAAGCTGCTCCATTTAAGATCTCTTTTTTGACTATAAATGTTTAATGAATCGTACCAAATACTTTTGTTTTCGATCTGCCATCTAAAGCTAGAATTATAAGGCAACAATAAATGAGTTTCAACGCCAAGTGCACCACTTAAGTGAATTGTTGCGCTATCTGTCGATATAACGAGATTACAAGATTCTATTAAGGATGCAAGACCGTCCAGGTCTTTAAAATTATCTACCGATTTAATTTGATGAATGATCACACCTAATTTGTTCTTAACATCATGAATCTCTTCAGATACATCACCATATTGTAGGTTAACTAATACTAAATTCTCTGTATCTAATGATTTAATAAAGCTATGTAAGTCAATTGTTCGATCATTTCCTGTAGCAATACTTCCACTTTTCCAGCTTATACCGCATATTTTTTTATTATCTTCGGCTGGGATTTGTTCTTTAATATTCTTTGTTTTATTTTTATCTGCAAATAAAAACTTTTGAGCATAATCTTTATTATTGTTTTTAAAATGTAAGGGCAGAGAAAAAATCGGTATATGTGCATCGTATTCAAGGGTATCAAATGATTCATTGTGACTTAAAAATGAAATATCTTTGCTAAAAGATCTTTCAAATAAACTTATTAATCTCTCTTCTGTAATTACGTATAACTTATTACAATATTTGCTTAGGTTTGTGATCAGAGATGATAACATTATTTCATCTCCAATTCCTTGTTCTTTCCATAAAAGAATACTTTTTTGGTGTTTTATGCCATCCCATTGGGGTTTATTACTTTTTAAGTAAGGTGATGTGTGAGACTTTGATCTCCATCTATGTTCGTATAATCGCCATCCTTCTTTTAAATTACCTGACTTTATAAGAGTTAATGATTTTGCAAATAGTGCGTCTGGGTATTCTTTATCAATAGATAGAGCTATATTAAGGGTGGCTAAAGATTCTTCTAAAAGTCCTAATTCTCTTAATATTATACCTTTTGTAACATATAGAACAATATTATCTCTATCTAAAGTTATCGCTTTATTAATAAATAAAATAGCATTTTCCCATAAATACAAATCTTTTAAAACCATAGCATAATTATTATACGCCTCAACGTTACTAGGGTTAAGTTTAATCGCTTTTTTGAAGTCTAAACTAGCCTTGTCAAGAGCATAGGTTTTCTGAAAAGCTAGACCACGGTTGTTATAAAAAAGTGAACTTTTTTGATATAATTTTATTGCTTTTGTAATTAAAGTGATTGCTTCATCATATTTATCTAACTGATAGTATATTGTACCTAATAAATGTAAAGCATCATAATTATTAGGATAAGTCTCTAGAACAAATTCATATTTTCTTTTTGCTTCTTCAAAATTTCCTAATCTATGAAAGGCAAGGCCATTTTCTAGTATTGTTTGCAGTTCTTTTGTTATTATTATTTTTTGTTTGTTTGGCGTCATAATAGTTTCGATATATAGTATATTATTTAATAATATCTGATAAAAATAATAATTGTAAAATTTATTGATCAGGTGTCTTAACTGTGCATTTATCAAATATTATATATTGAAATAAAGTCTCTTTACAATCTAGGTGTTTAGGATATGGTAAATCTAATTTTTTTGCATAATATGAGCTTAATATTAATATTCCTAACAGGATTAATACTAGATATAAAATTCGCATAATTATCTCTTTTTCTTATAACTTATAAACTGTATACGATAATAATATTAGAATGTTAAATAAAATACTAAATTTATTCAAAGTAAATTCTTTATATCAATTGGTAGTGGTATTTATAGTGTTTTCTATTACAGGGAGCCTATCTCTTTATTTATCTTCTCCAATTATTGATGTTTTAAAATTAAATTTATTTATAGAGATGAAATTATTAGTTTATATTTTGCGACTTTTTATATTGTTTATAACTTATCAGTTTTTGTTAATAATAATCGGTACTCTAATGGGTCAGTTTCATTACTTTTGGAGTTTTGAAAAAAGAATTCTTAATAGGTTTAAGATATTCAAGAAGTTAGGTTTTTATATAAGCAATTATAAATAAGATAATTCTTTTCCATCTAAAATAACTCATTATGGTAGCTGTTATTAAGCCGCTTAAACCTCCTGTAATATGTTTTCTTATTATATAATATTTAAAAAATGAAAATGGTAATTCAAATATAAACCTAAGTAATAATATGATAATATTTCTTTTTTTAAGAGTCTTTACTTGCAGTTGGATATAACTATTTTGTTTGGCAATTAAGTGTGAATAGGATTTTACAGAATTATGATATATAGGATATTTAAGTAATTTTACGGTGTAGTCCTTGGTCAATACTGAGTCATGAACCGCAGAGTCAGAAAATCTACCTTTTGTTTTGTCGTAAAGTCTAACACAATTATGATATGCAGAAGCAAGCCTTGGTTTTTTCCAATTATGGTAGATGGGAACAACTTTGAATGCATAGAAGCTATATGCCATATTGTTTTCAAATAATTTTATTATCTCATTTTTAACTTCTTTGGTTAAATGTTCATCTGCATCAAGGTTTAACAGCCAATCGTTTCTACATGACTCTTCTCCAAATCTTTTTTGCTGACCGTATCCGCTCCATGCATTTGTTTTTACAAAACAACCTAAATCCGAAGCTATTTTTTGTGTCCCGTCGGTAGATCCTGAATCAATTACTATAACTTCGTCAACTATATCGATAGCTGATTTGATTGTTTTTTCTATTCTCGCAGCTTCATTTTTTGCAATTATAAAACATGAAATAGGTAATTTTTTCATTTAATTCCTGCATCTGTAATTGTTTGTGAATATAAAATTATATTCACAAATTGGAATTAATATACTATCTTAATTTCTATATCATTCAATATAAAGTATTCAAATGAACATAGAATTGCATATTTTTTCTAACTCAACAATCCACGCGCCTTCAACGGAATTATTGGAACAAACTTATAAATCCTTGATTGAAGTTTTTAAACTTAAGATGCCTGTTAAAGTTTGGTGTGATCCAAATCCTAATACTAAAATGTCAGAAAAGTATTTAGAAAATATAAAAAAAATTATACCAAATGTAGAATTAACAGAATCACTATCTGATGGATATATAAAAGCTATCAAGAATAGTAAAAGTGATTATATGTTTATGGTAGAACATGATTGGTTATTCTTGCCAACTATAGAAAATTCATTAGAAGAAATCCTATTAGATATGGAATACAAGGATTTGTGGTTTTTGAGATTTAATAAAAGAAGCAATACCATTAAGGCAACTGATAAATGGTTAAATGCAGGCAAGGGTAAATACATTCATTACTGTGAAACTCCGTCTTTAAGTAATAACCCTCATATAATAAATAGAATAAAATATATTTCTAAAGCGCTACCCTATACTAAGATATCAAAAGGAAGCGTTGGTCTGGAGGAGCGTTTTACTAATCAAGATATATCTGGTTTTTTATATGGACCTCTAAACCACCCAAGTACAATTCAGCATTTAGATGGAAGAAAGAAATTCAATTTAAGGTTATTGTTAAATTATTTGAAATTCTAAAAGATTTAATGCTATAATAATATAATGAATAACTATATATTAAAAAATGCTCAAATTATATCTATGGATGATAATATTGGTGATTTTAATAATGCCGATATACTAGTAAATAATGATAAAATCACTAGTGTCTCTAAGGATATACATACAGATTCAAATGTAGATGTAATCGATTGTTCCAATATGATCATCGCACCTGGTTTTATAAATACTCATATTCATACATGGCAAACTGGATTAAGAGGTGTTTCTGCTGATTGGACGCTTTCTGACTATCTAAAGGCAGTTCATTCGGGTCTTGCATCTTATTTTAAACCTGAAGATATTGAAATTGCAAACTACGTAGGCGCACTTCATCAAATACATTGTGGCACAACAACATTAGTTGATTGGTGTCATAATAATCCTACGGCAAACCATACAAATTCTGCAATAAACGGATTAAGAAGATCAAACATAAGAGCAATTTTTTTACACGGATCTCCTAAGCACCCTCCAAAAGAAGGTCAAAAGCATTTCAGTGAAATACCTATGCCAAAATCAGAAATTGTAAGGTTAAGAAAAGATGAGTTTAATTCAAATGATGATCTATTGTCATTAGGTCTAGCTGTTTTAGGCCCCCAGCAGTCCATTATGGCAGTGTGTGAAGAAGATTTTCGGTTAGCTAATGATTTAGATCTATTTATTAGTATGCATATTGGAGGTCAATTCTTAACTCCAAACGGGTTTGATGATTTAAATAAATTAAATCTATTGAGTTCAAAAACAAATATCGTGCATGCGAACAGAATAACAGATGATATGTTAAATATGCTAATAGAAGCAAATGTTACATTTTCTTTAACTCCTGAAGTAGAGTTACAGATGGGCTTTGGAAATCCTCTTACAAAGAGGTTAATTGAACACAATGGTCGCATGGCTTTTGGTTCAGATATAGAATCAGCGATGGCAGCTGATATGTTTTCTGTTATCAGAACTTCTTTACAGGCAGTTAGACATGAGATAACGCTAGAATCTTATGAGAAAACAAATAAACCGCCAGATAAAATGTCAGTATCATCTAGGAATGCTCTTGAGTGGGCAACTATTAACGCCGCATCAATTCTTTCAATGGATAATATTATTGGTTCAATTTCTCCCGGTAAAAAAGCTGATTTAATCATGTTTAAAAAAGATGAAATTAATTTTACGCCGACCCATGATCCAATAGCATCTATACTATTCCATTCAGGGCCGCGTGATATAGATAGCGTTATAATAAACGGTTCATTTGTAAAAAGAAATGGAAATCTTATTGACAAAAAGTTGCCATCTTTACTTGAAAAGTTAAATGAAAGTGGCAAACGTATCGTGCATGATTTTTTAGCTCGTTAAATTAATAACTCTTGTATGCACATGAAATTTAAATTCAAAAATTTATATAACAAAAAATTATTACAACTTTCTTTTATAATATTCGCTATTTTCATCTTGTTATCTATTGTTTTAAATCCTTCTAAAGGCGATTTTAAATATTATTTAACAGACATGGTAAAATCTGAAATTATAAAAAATGGAGGTACTATTGATAATGCGAATTTAATTATAGGTTTAGCGAACTTATTGATAGACGCAGATAAAACTTTCATACAAAGAAATAATTATTATATATTCTCATCATATAAAATTAATTTATCCATAATTCGAGGTTTTGGATACAGTATCGATGATGTTCATGCTGTAGGATTTTTCAAAAACTTTGTAATAATAGATAATACGGAATAATTCAAAATGAATAGCTACACTAAATATATTAAGTGGGTTAGTACATTTTTAGTATTAATTGGAATATTATTAACAAATTTAAATATATATCCTTTAAATCTTATTTTTCATGGATTAGGCGTATTGGGTTGGACATATTCAGGATTTAAGATGAAAGATAAAGCAATATTAACAAATTTTGGTTTGCAGATACCATTATTTATAATTGGTTTTATTAATTTATTATCGTAAAATAGATATATCTTTTAGTTATTTAATTTATAGAGCCGCCCCAGAAATAATAACCCAATCCTATGTAAAACAATGTATTACCGTAAAGGCTGTGCTCAAGAGTTACAAGGGCCAAAGAATTTGTTTTTCTATAAGTGTGTGCGAATATTAATCCTGCAAATATAGAGAGAGTAGGGGCTATTAGATTTATAAAGAAGAAATGACTGAAGGTGAAAAATAAAGCGCTCATTATTGGGGTGTAAGCAAGAGTGATTATGTTTTTATATCTATTGAAGAAAAATGTACAAAATATGAACTCCTGTGGAAGAGCGCTAAAAAAAGGATAGAATATAAATAATAACCAAATAAAGTTTGGGTTGTTCTTTTGCAAGAAAAGGAACTTATCTGGAAAAAAATGATACGTAAAAAATGTTAAACATATACTTATAATAATCCATCTAAATAAAATTAATCTAAGATTTTTACGATTTACTTCTTTAAATAAAAAAATATCTTTAATTTTATTTCTGTTATATTTAATGTGAATTACTAGGCAATACAAACTAATAATCCATAAAATTATTAATGTATATCCTGCTAATTTGTAAATTATCACGATACTTGGAATAACTATTCCAATTATAATTAATTCTATAACTTTAAAATTCATAGGCTATATTTCTATTTTTTTTTATAAGTTTCAGGTTAACATATATTTATAATGATTTTATTCAAACATCCAATTTCAACTTCTTATATATTATTAGTATTTTAAGAAATGAGTTGAAAATAATATATTAAAACTATTTAAGCTGTATTTAATGCCATTAAGATGCTAACAATTATATAAATTCATATGTAACTCAACGTGGTTAATTACAATGTTTATTCGGCAATTGCAATTATTTATAATAATTATTATTATAAATTTTACTCTAATTAGTACATCACAATCTCAGACTGATGGCTCCAACTACGATTATGCCCTAACTCTCTACAATAGTGATAAATTTGACGAATCTATTGTAACATTTACTGATCTAATTCAATCAGGAGATTTAGACGAGAGTAAATTATCTACAGCTTTTCTATATAGAGGTATTTCTTACTATAAAACTAATAATTACGTTAATTCTATAACAGATTTAACAAACTCACTTTGGTTAAATTCACTAGATGATGAAAATAAAAAATTAGCATATGAAACTAGGGCTTCTGCTAGATATAATATTGGACATAGTGAGTTAGCAGAACAAGATAAATTATATGTTTCTAATACAGAAAAAGATAATGATTTTAAATTTAATATTAGTGAGAACCAAGAGAATATTGTTAATTTAAGTGATATTGAGGTATCTAATAAAATTAACCTGATGAACAATAGCTTCAGCAAGAGTTTTAATAATTTTTTTGGTAGAAAAAATGCTGATGACAAAAAAACGTACGAAAATACTGATATTGAAGAAATAGTCAGCGAAGATATAATTGTTAGACCTGGTCTTTTTGAAAATATTGTTAACAATGATTCGAAACAACTATCAACAATAACATTAAGTGAGGTTCCTGAAACATCAGATAGTTTAGTTACTCAGAATAATGATCCTTCAATAAAAAAAGAGACTCAGGTTAAGACTGTAGATATTATTAGAAAAATTGATGAAGATCAAAGTGATAGGGTCACAATAGATAAGTCGATTTTAAGTATCGTATCTTTCTTTAAAAATAATATAAAAAGTAATAAAGAAGTCCCAAAAGTTGCTAGTGAGCCATTAAAATATCATGGATATATTGAATTAGGAATGTTTAATAATCAATATGATGCTAAGGTTAGTTTAGGTGAAATTATTATTAAACATTACGTAGCATTGAGCGGATTAACTCCATATATTGAGGAAGTTATTGTTGATGGCATTCAAATGATGTATGTTATTAAGCTAGGTCCATTTAATAATAGAGAGCGCGTTGATTTTATTTGTGATAAATTTATTGCAGCCTCAGATTCATGTATTAAAATATAATGATAGTGATTGAAAATGAAAACAATTGATCCAGAAGATAAAGTAAAATTAACTATAACGAAAAGAATTAGGTCATATTTTTTAACTGGATTAATTATAGTTGCTCCATTGTATATTACTGTTGCTGTTACGTGGTGGTTTATAAATAAAGTTGATGATTGGTTTAAACCTCTAATTCCAAATGCCTATGATCCAAGTAACTTCTTACCTATAGATATACCTGGTATCGGCCTTATTATAGGATTTATAACGCTAACAGTTTTAGGATTTTTAGGTGCTAATTTTCTTGGTCGAGGGTTGGTAAAGTATGGTGAATCTCTATTAAACAAAACACCATTTATACGTATAATATACAAAGGTTTAAAGCAAATTTTTGAAACTGTATTTTCTGAAAAGGGGCATAGTTTTAATAAAGCAGGGCTAATTGAATATCCTAGGAAAGATATATGGGCAATATGCTTTATATCAACTGATACTAAGGGCGAAGTGTTAAAAAAAATATCAAATAATAACAAGTACTTATCAGTATTTCTTCCTACTACACCAAATCCAACATCCGGTTTTTTACTTTTTCTTCCAGAAGATGATGTTAAGATTATGGATATGAGTGTTGAGGATGCAGCAAAATTGGTTATATCAGCTGGATTAGTAATGCCAGATGATAGTAATACAGATTAGGCAATAATAAATTTAAAGTCAGTTTTTCCATATAATTCAAATAATATTTTATACCTGAATTTATTTAAATCATTTGAATCCATATCTTTAATTATTTGATCACTCAATATTTTCGAATATTTTTGATATTTTATTATATTTTCAGTATCGGCAACTTTAAATCCTATAAAACCACTTTGTTTAATACCAATGATATCTCCAGAGCCCCTTAAGTTTAGATCTTGTTCTGATATATCAAATCCATCATTTGAATTTCTTATTATATTAAGTCTACTAGCCGCAATTTCATTAATATTTTCATTATACATTAGCATACAATATGACTCATCAGAATTTCTTCCAACGCGACCTCTGAGTTGATGTAACTGAGTAAGTCCAAATTTATTAGCATTTTCAATAATTATTATATTGGCATCCGGAACATCTATTCCAACTTCAATAACAGTTGTAGCAACTAAAATTTGTGTTTCACTATTATAAAATCGTTCAATTTCCTTTAATCTATTGGCTATAGGCATTTTGCCGTGAGCTAATGAGACGTTATTTTTAAAGATATTATTTAAGTAATTGTATCTTGTTATTACTGAAGTTATATTATTTTCTGTGTCTTCAATTTGAGGGCATACCCAATATATTTTATTTTTTAAATTTATTATCTCACTTAATCTAATTATAAGATTATCTATCTTTGAATCCGGGATTATAGTAGTTTTGATATCCTTTCTACCTGGAATCTTTTCTAGCTTAGTTGTATCAATATCACCATATTGAGTTTGGATTAATGTTCTTGGTATTGGAGTTGCTGTCATTAATAATAAGTCACAATTCCCTGTCTGACTCTTTGATTGCAAAGCCAATCTTTGATTGACTCCAAATCTGTGTTGTTCGTCAATTACAATAAAGCCAAGTTTTTTAAATATAATATTATTCTGAAATAGAATATGTGTGCCTATAACGATATCTATTTTACCAGAATAAAGCTCTTCCTCTACTTTAAGGCGGTTTTCTTGATTTTCTTTACCTGATATATATGATATATTTATATCCATATCTTCTGTTAATTTGACAATTGTTTCAAAGTGCTGTCTAGCAAGTAACTCTGTTGGCGCCATTAATGCCGCTTGATATCCTGCATTAACAGCTTTAATCATACAAATTATAGCAACTAATGTTTTTCCACTTCCAACGTCACCTTGCAGTAATCTGAACATTTGGTGAGGTTTTTCCATATCATTTGAAATTTGTTCAATAGCTGAGCATTGTGAATCAGTTAAGTTAAAATTTATTTTTTTAATGATATCTTTATTTATATCTTTTGTTGAAATTAAGCTAATACCTTTAGTCTTTACTCTAACAGATCTTAGGTAAGATAGACTTAATTGTCTTACAAGTATTTCATCAAACGACAATCTTTCTATTGCTTTGCTATTAGAATTTAGGGAATCTAAGGATTTTGGGATATGAATGTCTTTAAAGCTATCTATTATTCCCTTCCAACCCATCTCATCTAATAATTTTTGATCATGCCATTCGGGTAAATCATCCACATGGTTAAATATATTGTTCAGTAGTCTAACCACATTGTTATTCGTTATTCCTTTAGTTAATCTGTAAACGGGCTGAAATGGTTTTATTCTACTATATTGATCTTCTGTTAGTATAAAATCTGGATGTGTCATTTGTGCTTTACTTGTATAAAAATCTACCTTTCCTGAAATGTATCTAATGGCATCTAACGGAAGTAATTGTTTTATATATGAATTTGATACAAAAAAAACGAGATCAAGCTCAGATGAGTCGTCAAATACAATAACTCTATGCGGTAACCCTTTTCTACGAGGAAAAAGATGCTGTTTTACTTGAACTTTAAATGTAAATATTTCATTAGATGTAGCATCTTTAATGCTACTTGATAATCTCCTGTCTACAATTTTATGAGGGAAATGCCATAATATATCTATAATTCTTGGCTCCAATATATCTGTTTCATTTTGAATTATTTTAAGATATTTTTTTGATAAAGCTGGCCCTATACCGCTAAGAGTCGATATATTTGAAAAAAGTTTATTTAATTCGCTGGATCTCATATAAATTCTTCTAAATTAGTAAAATGTATTGTTAAGTAAAATAAATAACATTATGTATATAATAGTATAATTTAACGGATTTAAAATGAATAATATTTTAATAAGAAAATTGATATACAGATCATGGCATCGCGGTACAAAAGAATTAGATATGATACTTGGAAACTTTGCAGAATCCAATTTACATAATTTAAATGAAACAGAATTAAATGAATATCTGGTTATTTTGGATGAAGAAGATCCTGATTTATATCAGTGGTTAGTTAATAATCAAAATCCAAATAAAAATATTGATATGAATATAATCAATAAAATACGTAATTTTATTAATGATAATAAAATAAGTTACGATTAATGAGTGAAGAATTAACTTTAGAGAATATCTTAAATTCTATTTCAAATAAAAATAAACCTATATATTTAACTAATGTAAGCGATGGTTCTAAGGCGTATATATTATCTCAAATATATAAAAATTTTCATAAAAAAAATAAAGACTGTTTAATTTTTATAACAAACAATAATAATAATATATCATCAATTTCACGTTCAATAAAATTTCTTTATAAAAATGTAAATATAATTGAGTTTCCTGAATGGGATTGCACCCCATATGACAGAATTAGCCCTAGTAAGGAGGTTGTGTCAAAAAGAATTAATGCACTCAACAATCTAAAGAAGATCAATAGTTCAAAAAAAAATAACTTCATACTAATTACGACTATCAACGCATTAATGCAGAAAATACCTGATAATAATGACATTTATACAACATTTGATATAACAAAAGGTACAAATGTTAATTTCAATTCATTAATTGATTTTTTAATAAATTTTGGTTACGAAAAAGTTAGCACCGTGATTGAAAAGGGATCATATGCCGTTAGAGGTGGGATTATTGATATTTTTCCTCCTAATTATATAAATCCAATAAGAATTGATTTTTTTGGCGATGAGGTAGAATCGATAAAATCTTTTAATTACACAGACCAGAAAACAATTTCTATGCATAACAATGTTACTTTAAATGTTGCAAATGAAATTTTATTGCATGATAGCAATGTCAGAACTTTTAATAGAAATTTTTATTTATATTTTAATAAAAACGATAATAAGGAATTGTATGAATCTATTAATAATAAAATATTAATAGATGGTTTTGAGCATTATTTCCCACTATTTTATGATAAAGTTACAACTTTAAATAATCTAATTGATAACCATGTTATTGTATTTGATCATCTTACTTTAGATTCTATCGAACAAAGATTTGAACAAATTGAAGATATTTATCAAGCCAGATTAAACGAGTTAAATAATAATTCATTTTTTGATGACAAAAGAAAGCCTTTGGATGCTAGTCATTTATATATGAGCCTGGATCAACTGAATGAAATTATAGATTCATATCATATTAAAATATCACAATATAAAAATCTAGATAAGAATCTACAAGAAAATTATGAAATAATCAAAATAACACAAAATGATAATCCTGATTTTTCAATATCGAGAAAGTCAATAAATACCTTATTGTTCGATGATGTTTCAAAATATTTATTAAAAAAAATAGCCAGTAATAAAAAAATTATACTATCTTCGCAAAATGAAAAATCGGGGTTAAATCTTTATAAATCGATCTTTAAAGATAAAGATGTATTCGTAAAGGTTATAAATAATATTAAAGATATAACAAGTTCACAATCATTATATTTATGTCTAAATGAGTTTGATAGAGGCGCTGATATAGGAGAATTTTGTTTTATTTCAGAATCCGATATTCTTGGTGATTATAATAATAAAATACATAAAAAAACAAAGAAATCAGTAGACTATATTAATGAGTTAACGTCGTTAAATATTGGAGATTTAATAGTTCATATTGATCATGGCATTGGTTTGTTTGCAAACCTTACAAAGATAAATGCAAATGGTATTTATTATGATTGTATTGAGTTGCATTATAGAGATGGTGATAAGTTATTTATCCCTGTTGAAAATATCGAAATGATTTCATTATTTGGACATAATAGTGATGGTGTAAATTTAGATAAACTTGGAAACGCTAATTGGCAATTAAGAAAAGCAAAGATAAAAAAACGAATTAAAGATATCGCTGATAAATTAATTCAATTAGAAGCTAAAAGAAAACTATCAAATGCTCCGTTAATTGAGCTAAATGAAAGTTTTTTGAATGAATTTAATTCATACTTTCCTTTTAATGAAACCGACGACCAGTTGAATACATTAGACAGTATTTATGATGACCTCCAAAAAGGCATCCCTATGGATCGTCTTGTTTGTGGTGATGTAGGTTTCGGTAAAACTGAAATAGCTCTAAGAACAAGCTTTGCTATGGTAACAAATAATTATCAGGTTATTGTAATTACCCCAACAACTCTTTTAGCACGACAACATTACAATACCTTTGTTGAAAGATTTAGGCATTTTTCTTGTAAAATTGCGTGCATTAGTAGACTAGTATCGAAATCGGATATTAAAAAATCATTAGAAGAAATTGAAAACGGTAACGTAGATATAATAATTGGTACTCACGCTCTTTTAACCACTAAGATAAAATATAAAAACTTAGGAATGTTGATTGTAGATGAGGAACAACATTTCGGTGTTTTGCATAAAGAGTTTGTTAAAACAATATCAAATAATATTCATATATTAACTTTAACAGCAACGCCTATACCAAGAACTATGCAGCTTGCAATGAATGGGGTGAAAGATTTATCAATAATAGCAACCCCACCTGTAGATCGTATGGCTGTCAATACGAGTGTGATGCCATTTGATCCAATAACTATTAGGGCAGCGCTAATAAGAGAATTTAAGAGAGGCGGTCAAAGTTTTTTTGTTTGCCCAAGGATATCTGATTTAGGGGTCATAAAGAATATTCTCGATGAATATATACCTGAACTAAATATTCAAATAGCTCACGGTCAAATGTCTTCAAAAGAATTAGATCAAATTATAGGTAACTTTTATAACCAAAAATTTGATTTATTACTATCTACTTCCATCATTGAATCTGGTCTTGATATACCAACAGCAAATACAATTATTGTTTATAATGCAAATTTATTCGGTCTAGCTCAACTTTACCAGCTTAGGGGTCGGGTAGGGAGATCAAAGCTTCAATCATTTGCATACTTTACTATATCAACAAATAAAGACCTCACAGAACGCGCTATAAAGAGATTAGAAGTATTACAATCATTAGATTCATTAGGCGCTGGTTTTTCACTTGCATCTCATGATTTAGATATCAGAGGTGCTGGTAATATATTAGGTGATGAACAATCTGGGCATGTAAAGGAAGTAGGATATGAGCTTTATCAAACAATGCTAGAAGAAACAATATCGAATATTAATTCTAAAAATGAACAAACCTTAGAGAAATGGTCACCAGTTATAAAGTTAGGTCTAACATTCTTAATTCCTGATAATTATGTTGAAGATCTGCAACTACGACTTGGATTATATAAGAGATTATCGAATTTAAATAATGACTCTGAATTGGAAAGTTTTTCTAACGAGATGGTAGATAGATTTGGCGGTCTACCTGATGCTTTTACTAATCTAATAAAAGTTATAAAAATTAAAAGAAAATGTAAAATATCAAATATTTCAAAAATAGAAGCTGGCCCAAAAGGAGTTGTTATAAGCTTTTATGATAAGAAATTTAATAATGCTGACGGTCTAATTAATTGGATTGATCAAACAAGACTTAATATTAAAATTAAAAATAATGGTCAGCTTATCGTATATATGAATTGGCGTAACACAAAAGAACAATTAGATTCTATTGATCTTATAGTTACGAAAATATACGATATATCTAAACTTAAGACAGTCTAATTTGCAATATGCCATGTATGAATTTTATACCCGTCTAAAGAGTGTTTTTCTGGATGAGTTATATTAATATTGTGCGCCACCCATTGGGTTGGCCAATTAAATAATGGCAGAACATAGTTTCCTGATATTAATAATCTATCCAATGAACGCACCGAATCTACAAAATCATCGGATTTCTCAGATGATATGATATTAGAGATTATATGATCTATAGCTTTTGAATTAATCCCAGGGTAGTTTCTGCTTCCTTCTTCGGTTGCAGCTTGGCTGCCCCAATAAAATTTTTGTTCATTACCAGGAGAAAGCGATGCATACCAGAAATGTTCAATCATATCGAAGTCAAAAGTTTGTTTTCGTTTCTGATATTGCGTAGAGTCTACTAATCTTAGCTTGGCTGTAATTCCGATGCTTTCAAGCGTTTTTATGAAAGATAATAGATATCTTTCTTGTCTCTTAGAGTTAATTAATATCTCAAATGAAAATGGTTCTTTTGTTTTATAATTTACCATTATTCCATTTTCTATGTTATATCCTGAATCTTTAAACATCTTTAATGACTGCAAAAATCGTTCTCGATTTTTATCATTATTTTTATTAGTTTTTGTTAATACAAAGGTACCATCTTTTACGGCATCATTGATTTCTATAACAAAGCTTTTTAATAATCTCCTTTCATTATTATTTATTGGATTTCCAATTGAAGATAAATAAGAATTGTCGTAATAACCATTGGTTCTATTATAAAGTCCATAATATAGATTTTTATTCAACCAATTAAAGTCAAACAAATTTATTAGTGCACGCCTAATATTGTTATCCATGAAAATTTCTCTTCTTGTATTAAAAGCCATGCCTAGCATACCTGCTGGAGTATTTTTGTTAATTTCTTTGAGTAAAATTTTTCCATTTTTAACATTTTTTATATTTGATGCATTTATCCATCTTGCTGGATCCCAAATCTGATATAAATCAGATAAACCTGATTTGAAGGCTTCGTAACGTGAATTTTCATCAAGATAATAATCAACTGATATTATTTCAAAATTATACAAACCTTTGTTAATACCGAGATTTTTTCCCCAATAGTTGGTATTTAATTTATAAGTTATATTTTTACCCTGATTTAAATTATCAACGACATAAGGGCCTGAACCAATTGGTATGGCTAGTGTTGTCTTTGTAAAATCCTGTTTAGAATAAATATGTTGTGGTAATATAGGCATCAAAGATAATATCAAGGGCAATTCTCTGTCACTAATGTCATTAAAATAGAATCTTATTGTCTTGTTATCAACAATGTCTACTTTTTCAACTTTGGAATAATATGCCCTATGATTTGGTCTACCGTTTTCTTTTAATAGATCATATGAATACATCACATCATTTGCAGTTATATCAACACCGTTAGAAAATTTTGCCTCATTTCGAATCTTATACTCAACCCATGATCTATCGGCTGGGGTTTCTATACTTTCTGCAATTAATCCATACAATGAAAATGGTTCATCATAATTTCTTGTAAGCAGAGTTTCAAAAACATAATCTTTAATTCCGTAAGCAGATCTACCTCTTATAATAAAAGGATTTGTACTATCGTAAGTTCCAAGAGTTGATAGTTTTAATTGTCCACCTTTTTTTGCCATTGGATCCGAATAGGGCAGATGTTCAAAATTTTCTTTTAAACCTAACTCGCCAATCATAGATATTCCATAGCTTGGTTCAGATAAAGCTGTATTTGGATAAAGTAGTACTAGAATAAGAAAAATAATAAGTTTTTTTCTTGTGTGTGAGTATTTTTTTGAATATATAGATTTCATTATTTATGTATTCTATAAATATAGTATTTTATGGATTTATACATTAAACTATATTATAAACATTTATGAATTTAAATAATAATATTATTATTAAAGTGAAAGATGTAAATTAGTGATTAATTTTTTAAAAAAATATATTTATTTAATATTATTTGTGATGTGCTTAAGTAGCATTCAATCAACTAATTTATATGCCGAAGAGACTACCGATAAGCCTCATTGGAAAAAAGCATGCCAAGTTTCTGGAGAAGTTAATGAAATATGTCAAACAAGTTATGGACAATATATTCTGTTTAACGAAGAGAACTTGTGGGTTTCAAGAATTGGTATTGCTGTTCTAAACGATAGTGTGATGAGAATGTTTGTCTATGGTCCACTTGGAGTTTTGTTAGCAGAGGGTGTTAATACTAAGATTGACGACCTTCCTGTTGTAAGTATGGATTATGTATACTGTATTAACTTATACGGATGTCAGGCAATTTTAGAGATAGATAACACGACCGTTAATAATCTTAAAAATGGTAATGAAATAATAATTGAATTTTTAAAACCAACTGGTGAAACTCTTACAGCAAATGTTTCTTTGGCTGGATTTACTAAGGCATTTAATTCAAACTAACGCCCATATTTAATGCATTAAATCACTTATAAGAATATATTCACCATTTTCGTATCCGCTAAATATCTCATCAATTTGTGGATGAGACAACGGGTCACCGGATAAATCAGCCTCTAAGTTTTGTTCGGACACATATGCGACATATTCAGTCTCATTATTTTGAGCTAATAAGTGATAAAATGGCTGATTTTTTTTAGGTCTTATATCCTTTGGTATAGAGAGTAGGTATTCTTCCGTATTGGAATAAATAGGATCAACATCAAATACGATACCCCTAAATGAATAATATTTATGTTTAACGACTTGGCCGATTTTGAAATTTGCTACTTTATTTTTTTTTGCCATGTAATTTTTCTTATTTATTTTCTTGTTTAATCCAACGCTTATGTGTCCATAGCCAATTTTCAGGAGACTCTATAATCCACTCGGAATATATATTATTAATATCATTCATAATAGTCTTAATATTATTATTTTTATCACCATTTTTGGTTATTGGTATTTCAATAAAATCATATTTGTAGGATACTTTCTTTTCCCTTGTAACCTTAATTGCATATATTTTTGCTCCTGTTTTTAGGGCAATAACAGCAGGTACTGTCATTGTGGCAGCTGTCTTTCCAAGAAATGGTATGTTTATACCTTTAAATTCTCTTTGATCACATAATAGTAAAATATTTTTTTTAGCCTTTAAATGGCTAATTAATTCTTGTGCAGAAGTTTTATGCTTATCAAATAAACCTGTTTTATAGATATTTAATCTTAGTTTATATAAATAATTATTTATATATGGATTTTTAATATTACGATAAACAGCACTAATATTTATACCTTCATACATTAACGGTACCGATGAAAGCTCCCAATTACTAAAATGCGCTGTGATAAAGATATTACCAACATCTGATTCACCAAAATCTGGTAAGTTATAGATAAATCTATGTTTTTGCTTTAATATTTTCTTTAGTAGCATTAGCTCAGCTAAATTTCTTCCTATGTTACCCCACATATTAGAAATAACTTTTTCTGAATTTAAATTATCGAAAATCATATCAACATGTTTTATAGCTCTTTTATTTTTTTTAATTAACGAACCAAATTGTAACATTAGAAATGCACCACATCTTGATGCTAGGTTAATTGGAAGTAGCGATAAGAATAGTGATAGAGTCATGATAATTATATATTCAAAAATATATTTAATATTGCTCATATTATTGTAACATTATATATGGAAGGTATGATTTATTGACCATGCCCTCTGTTAGCAAGAATTTTCTAATAAAGTTAAAATTATTCAAACTATAGAGTCCAATTTTTCTTGCAATCTTTATAGAAGTATTATCTGACACTAGAGATTTATTTAATAACTCCACCGCTTTTTGTCTTTTATATATATCGAGCCATCTCTTATTTTTATATTCTCTAAGCACATTTCTGTTGCCGTAATCTTTAGTATTTGAGTTCTCTATAATTTCATATAGCCAAGCAATATCTCTTAGTCCTAAATTTAAACCCTGAGCGCCAATTGGTGGCATTATATGGGATGACTCTCCAACTAAAATTGTCCTTAATTTTGATAACTCCTGAGCTTGTATGCTCTGCATTGGAATTGCAAAGTGCTTATCTAAGATTTTTATCCCGTCAAAAATATTTATAAATTGGTGATTCAAAAAACTTTCAAATTGATTGGTATCAATTATTTCGCTCATTCTATCAGGATTATCTAACCATACAATTGCTGAAGTATTTTCTTTAAGCGGAACGGATGTTAAAGGTCCTCCTATACGATGTATTTCATTACTTATGTTATTATGAGAATTTAAATGTGATATTCTTGTTATAACTGCAGATTGATTATAGTTAACAGTCTTAGTCTTGATCTTTGCTGAATTTCTGCATATCGAATTTTTTCCGTCAGCAGCTATTATTAATTTATAATTATATTTAAAGTTCTCCGTTGTGGTGAGAATATTTTCATCACCAGTATATGTAATTTCTTTAACATTCTGATCAATATGGATTATATTCTTATCGTTAATTATCTTTTTTATAAGTAGCTTAGAAAGCATATTATCTTCGATATTATAAGCAAAACATTCTCTGTTGATTTCTGATGCTTTAAAATTTAGATGCTTCCCAGAGTTTAAGATCCTATCGTGAATTTTTAACTCTCTTAATTCATATAAATTATTATTATTTTGATTAAAGATATTTAAATTTCTGTATAGGTTATAGGAGCTATCAAGTAGGGCTGTGGTCTTGTTCTTATTATATTTTGGATAGCTTCCAAAAATTGTTATTATGCCAATATTTAGCTTTGATAATAACAATGCACAAGTTAGTCCGATTATACCACAACCTACTATAGCAATATTAGAATTTTTTTTTGACATTCATTTCATTTCATTAAATAACTTAAATAATTCATTTTGACCTTCGAATCCAATGCCAGGTCTATCTGATAATGTTATAAAACCATCATTAACTATATAACTATCATCATATCCAGAAAAAACCCCAAACACATTCGGATATGCTTCGCACATAGATAAACCAAAACCACACGCAATATGCAAAGACATTTGATTTCCTCCGTGAGGTGTAATTTGATCTAAAGACCAATTAACTTTTTTTAATCGATCAAGACAATCTTTGAAGTATGAAATACCATAACTTTGAGGCATGTCTATCTGCAAGACATCCATACCGACTCTGAATCCGCCGTACTTTATGAGATTGTAAACATCCTGTTCGGAATAGAGATTTTCACCACCGGCAACTGACGATCTATAATGTTCAATAAAATTATTATAACCTTCGTAGTCTGATGGTTGCACTGGTTCTTCAAACCATCTTAATCCATATGAGCTAAGCTCCCTAGCGTATTCAAGATAATTAGCATTGGTAAGACCGCCATTGGCGTCCAAAGCTACTTTAAAAGGAGAACCTGTAACTTTAATAGCTTTTTCTATTCTCTCTATGTCTTCTTTAATTGGAGCGCCTCCAACTTTAATTTTCATTAATCTGTAACCATTATCAAAATTATTTTGAATTTCTACACCGAGATCGTCTAAAGTTTTATTTTCATCATAATAACCGCCGCCCACATAACAGAACATCTTATTGGTTGAATTGTACTCTGGATAAATTTTATTGATATACTTGTATAGAGGTAAATCATAGTGTTTAGCTAAAGCATCCCAAATTGCAACCTCTATGGTTCCGATGGCTACAGACCTTTCCATATCACCGCCAGGTTTTTCGCCAGTGAGCATTTTTTTTACAACCTTTTTAGGGTCAATATCACCATTTGATCTTAGAATGTCATTTTGATCACGATCTAATATTCTTGGTACAAATCTATTTCGCATTTGAGCACCACAAGCATAACGACCAGTTGAATTAAATGCATATCCGTGAATTAATTTAGATCCATTATCAATCGTAACTTTAACTATAGATGTTGTCATTTCTTTAAAAGAAAACATTGAATTACTCAAACTAAGGTTAAGTTTGATTGCTTCCTCTTGAATATCGATTATTTTCATATTATTACCTTTTTTAAATATTATACATTTAATACTAAATACAATTATAGCATTATTTTATTTTTTTTAATAAATATGAAGACAGCGGTACACATAAAAATATTACAATTATTCTAACAGAATGACTTGTTGCAATGAAAGCCGACTCTATTCCAATAGCGATTGCTAACAATAACATTTCAGTAAAGCCTCCTGGTGCCATTGATAGAAATAATGCCCTTGAATCAAAATTTATTATTGGCCCCATGATAATGGCTATTAGTAGGGCAATTGAAATCATTAGCGTTCCCATTATGAAGGCATGCTTCACTGTGTTCTTAAGTTCACTTTTCGTTATCCCATTAAATCTAACTCCCAAGCTAGACCCTAATACAATTTGTGCAAACGCAACCATCCATAATGGTAAATTAGCCTCAGTGATTGATGTTATGTGGACAAATCCACTCAATATTAAGGCTCCAAATAATGCTCCTCCTGGTAATTTAAGCTTTAATCCAAGATACATTCCAACCACAGCACATGAAAATAAAATAACCCAATCGATAATAGTTACTATCATATCGGGTGGGTTGGATATACTTATAGTCGTAAATTCAATATTAAAATAGAACCTTAATAGTAAGGTACTAACTGTTACTACCATGGCAATACGTATTGAATGTGTTAATATCATTCTTCTTTCGTCTGCACCGGAATCGGCACCAATAAATACCAGTTCAGCTAAGCCACCAGGTGGTGACGAAAAGAGGGCGGTAACTTTATCCCATTTTGCTATCTTTGTTAAATATTTATAACCAACGAACGTTGTAAAGACTGTATATAATAATACTAAAAAAATACCAATCGGCCATTTATGAATTTCTTGGATAATCTCAGGTTTAAAAGAGCACCCTATTAATACTCCTAATATAGGTAGGGCTAATTTACGCAGTTTTTTATCAACATCTATATAACCAAAAGGAATTGCAATTATTAATGTTAACGCAAATGATCCTAGCATCCAAGGTAAGGGTAAATTCAAATAATAAAATATAGCACCACCTGCTAAACCAATAGTCAGTGCAGCTAGAGTTCTTGATATTTCGTTTTGCATATTTTTTTATACTTCCAAATTATATTAGTAAGCAAGTTAATAAAAGATGTTATAGTTATGTTCTTTATTAACCGTATCTAATTAAAATACTAATACGTTGGTTTAATTGTATTTTGATGAGTTGAGATGTATTAAAATTTAAATTATAGCAATTACTTAAACATTGTTAAGTACTCATAATTTACTTTAATATTAATAACTTTTGCATTATAAGCGGATTATTATTGTATATTTTTTAAAATCAAATAGGTGTGTTATGGTTCGTTTCTTATTTTTGTTTGTATTTATTTTTACCTTTAATTCAATTAGTTCAAACGCAAATAATCATGATGAACCGTTTTCTCCTAATCTTGTTTCAGATTTTTATTATCAATATATTAATGAAAAAGATCCCTATTCAAACGAAACTTTCGAAACAAGTGTAACAGTTGATTGGGCTTTTGCGGTAAATGTATATGGCGGTAATGTTACATCGTACACTGACGGAACTTATGAATTCAGTGGTGATAAGGTAACGGTTGGTGTAGTGCTCCCTGAACATATTAAAGCTTATAACCCAGATCGTTGGATATATTCGAATGATTTAATAGATTCTTTATATGACGAAAAAATTAATAGTAAGATAAACGAATTATTGCTTTTAGAGGTTGGGCAACTAAATACAAAAGGTTTTTTTAATGATAAGCCATTTGAATTAACAGTAATAACACCTGTAATGCGCTACGATCGAAATGATGATTCCATCTCACTCTCCTCATTTAAACCAGGTAGCTGTTTTAAAGAAGTAGCAGGTTATACAGCCGATTACGATATAGTTATAGGTCCTATGTCATGTTTTCATAACGACAAAGGTCAACATATAAATGGAGATATAATTATTGCAGGATATTATCAAAGAGGTGATTTATATATGACTGCTATTGATAAATTACAAAAAGAAGAAGAAGAAACTAATACCGCAAAACAAAATGATTATACAGAGAGTAAAGCAAAAGCTTTAGCTGCAAAAGAACTTTTGGTAAATAGTCTAGACTGGGAAAAGGAAAAAATAGATAAATATACAAGCAGGTTCAATTTTGATTATTGGAATTCTAACAGTCTAGAAACTCAATTAAAACACGCATCCTCAGCAAATAATAAAACTGATAGTAAATTCGATGCAAATATTTCTTCAGATCTAAATGTTTATTCTGTCATTCCAAAGGATCTTAACGATGGTTACTCTGAGAATACTAGAATAATAGTTGATTTTGCTGTTATGTTAAATAAGGATAATGACTCTAAATTTATCGAAGATATTGATGGAAATTTATCCTTCAATGCCGATACTGTAAAAGTTGGTGTGGTACTTCCAGATATTATCAACAGTCAAAATAGAGATCGTTGGATCATTGAAAATGATCTATTAGAATCTTTGTTTAACGAAAAACTCTATGCTCAGCATTCTGAAGTATTATATTCTAAACTAGAAAACCTTGGTACAATAGAATACTTTAATAACAGTCCTTATGAGGTTGAATATGTTGAGTCAGATAACAACAGTTCAATGATACAATTTGAACTTGGAAACAACCAGTGTTATGAGGAAATAACTACTTTATCATTTACTTACGATATTGTTGTTGCGCCAGCATGTATTTTTAATGCTAACGGAAGCTTTAGAACGAATAATTCATTAATTGTTTTGGGCTATTATAATAAAGATGACATTTATTTAATTGCGCTCGAAGAAGAACAAAAACTAGAAAAAGCAGCATTGGCTGCTATAGAGGAAGCTGAAAAGGCAGAAGAAAACAAGAGAATAGCGTATTTAAATGCTCTTGAATCAAATCCAGAATACCTTACCTACTTGGATATCGATGACGGTAGATTTATATGCACGTTAAATACTATTCCTCTTATAAAAATTGATGCGGCTATAATTGATAGATGGGGGCAACATTATAAGCCTTTTAAATATGACGATGTTAATAGTCTCTTTGTTGAAATAACCCAATTAAAACAGGATGAATGTGGATTTCTAATTCTATCTTTAGCTGACAAAGAAAAGCTAAAAAAAGCTTTAGAAAGAAAATCCGTTTTATTTACCGATGATTTATTATTAATCGACGAGAATAAATTATCATTAGAATTTCTTAATGATCATTATGTGTCTATTGTTATTGAAGATGCAGATTTTTATGAATTTTTTGTGGAAATGTCACGTGATGAAGTTCTGTTTCCTGAATTATTAAAATATAATATTAGCAACCAAATTCAATTAGATGAATTCGTAAATAAAATCAAATTAGAAGCCCCAAATTTACCTAGCGATACAAACCAAGGAATATATGATTTTATATTACTTGATCAAGAGGCGAAGTTAGAGGGCCTTGATGCCTCTGGTTTGCTGGCAAAAAGAATAGAAGAGAAGCTTGCAAAAGAAGCTGAGTATGCAAGAAATAATCCTTACTACGCAGTAGTAACTTGCAGTTTTCAAGGAGAGCTTTATTATATGGCTGCTTGTCTTACTGAAACCACAATTACACTAACTTCAGATAATATAACAACAGAAAAGAATCATTATAACTTTGCTGATTTAGGTTATTTAGATGGCAATGCTCTTTATATTGACTTAGGTTATGACTATGGGTTGAAAGCTCATAATTCAAGCGAGCCTTTAGGTATAAGTATTCGTATATACGATAGATTAACCGATAGGTTATTGAAAAGTGATGAAGCTTTTTCTAAATGGGGAGTTGCATCAGTTTATAGCTGGCAATAATGTTTCAAACTTCTTGTCATCATAATCCTAACCTATTTAATAAAAAATGAACTTATAGTTAATAATATATAGACAATTTAAACTACAGAGTATTAAAGCTTCTTAATTTTGTTATCGCTACATTTTTTGGAACAGTATTTAACCTGAGTCCAATTTTTCGACCATTTTTTTCTCCATGAAAAAGGCCTTTGGCATACAGGGCATATTTTACTGGGTAAATCGGATTTCTTCTTCATTCAAGGCTAACTAAAAATATTTCGCTATCTTCACGAATAGTTGCTTGTTTTTCTGTGTCCATGCGATCAAATACCTTATGCATCATGCTAATGCGCTGATTGCCTGCTAACTTAACTCTGTTGTGATCTAAGAAGTTCCAATAAAGATAGTTAAAAGGACATGCATCAATGCCATTTTTTTTTGTCACTTTATAACTACAGTTCTTACAGTAATTTGACATCTTGTTGATATAGCTTCCACCGGCCGCATAGGGTTTGCTAGCCAGATACCCGCCATCAGCAAATAAAATCATTCCTGATACATTGGGAAGCTCCACCCATTCGTAGGCGTCAGCATAGACAATTAAAAACCATTCGTTAACTTCTTTTGGATTTATACCAGCAAGCAATGCAAAGTTTCCAAGTACCATAAGCCGTTGAATATGATGAGCATAAGAATTTTGTTTTGTCTCGAGAATAGTTTGGCTCAGACAGTTCATTTTTGTGTTTCCTGTCCAATAAAAATCTGGCAGAGATCGTTTTGCATCTAAGAAGTTCTCATCAGAATATTTTGGCATCTTTAACCAATATATTCCCCTTACATATTCACGCCAACCAATAATTTGACGAATAAATCCTTCTACTGAATTAATTGGTGCCGTTCCGTTTTTGTAAGATTCCTCTGCTGCGTGTATACATTCCAGAGGAAGTAGTAGGCCACAATTTAGGTAAAAACTAATGTGAGAGTGATACATCCAAGCTTCCCCTTGAATCATCGCATCCTGATAATCTCCAAAATGGTTTAATCTCTGTTCAATAAATTGATCTAGAACTTGCAATGCATCTGCTCGAGTGACGGCAAAATAAAATGGCTCTAAATCTCCAAAATGATCTTCAAATCTTTGAGAAACTAGAGACATTACTTCTTGTGTTATATCATCGATCTTTCCGATATAGGGTAAAGGTATTTTTAATCCATCTTTTGGTGGTTTACGGTTTTCCGTATCATAATTCCACTGACCACCAATTGGATTATTATCTTGCATCAATATATCATTTTTTTTACGCATTTCACGGTAGAAAAATTCCATACGAAGTTGTTTTCGATCTTTTGCCCACAAAGAAAAATCACTAGTAGAACATAAAAAGCGATTATCCTGTCTAATTTCAACATGAATATTTAATTCTTTTTCCCAACATTTTACATCCTCAAGCACACGATATTCAGACGGATGCGTAACAATGATACGTTTGAAAATTTGTTTTTGTAGTAATCGTTTAACTTCACCTTTAAATGATTTTGTATTTTTGGTGTTATCTAGTTTTATATATTTAACATTATAATTTTTATGTTTGAGTAAGACAGCAAAATGTCTCATCGCTGATAGTAGAAAAGCAATTTTCTTTTTATGATGCTTTACATAAGTTATCTCTTCCCAGGCCTCACACATCAATATAACATCTGTATCAGGGTCATACTCTTTAAGACTTGAGATAGACTCTGATAGTTGGTCGCCAAGAATGAGAATAAGGTTAGACATATCTAATGATCCTAAAAATATTATAATAACTGCAAACAGGCAAAAAAAATCTAAAATATTTAGGCTCTTTTATATTATACCGTCAAGGGATATTGAAAGTTTATTCTATTTTATTGGCGGAGAGAGAGGGATTCGAACCCCCGGAGGAGTTCCCCCCTCGCTGGTTTTCAAGACCAGTGCTTTCAACCACTCAGCCATCTCTCCGTATCATAGACAATAGAATATAAATGTTAGAAAACGTTAGTTTTGTCAATGGATTTTATTAAATATACTATTTAAAATATAAAGAATGAAACAGATATATTTATTTAATTAAAGTTAGTAAGTTTCTCAGTTAATTCCTCAAGATTTGGAACAGCTGTATAATCTTCACTTAACCCACCTGACCCTGCTGGACTTTTGCATGTAAAGAACTTACATAGTTCTCCCAATACCTTAATACCATGTGTGGTATTTCTCGGTATATATATAAGGTCTCCTGGGTTTGCAATATCAATATCATTCTCTAAGAGGACAGCTAACTGCCCTTCTAATAGATATATCCATTGTTCATCATTTGGGTGAACATGGGGTGGAGGAACGTCACCTTTTTTATATGTAACCAAACCAGCTTTAATTAATTCACCACCAAATTGTATCATTTTAATATTTGGTCGCACAACGTCTGGTGTTTCTTTCATTTCTGTTGCTTTATATATTGGCATATTATCCTCTTATAAATCTAACTTTGTTTATAGGTATAGTTCTTTAAAATATTTATATATTAACTTTTAATTTAATGACAATCAAGATATCAAAAATAATCATGCATGGATTTTGTATGAGTATAATATTACTTCTTAGTTAAATACATATACTAAAATAAATTAACTGTAAGTGTAACAAATTAATCGAACATAAAAGAGTATCTATACATGAGTATGCAAGAAATAAAAAATATTAATTATTTATAGTTGTTATAATCAAATTATTACATTACGATTTATAGCTGAATATTTTAATAATAAATAATATGGGAGTTATTTTATGAATTTTTCAATTAACACAATAATGAAAGGAATTACAGCTTCAGTATTTGGCGCTACTTTTCTTTTATCAGGAGGAACAGCGTTCGCTGATTACTCTTGTAAGTCAGCTACATTTATAGTGCCATATTCACCTGGTGGTGGATCCGACCAAATGGCAAGACGTCTTGTTCCAGGTATGGAAGAAGCTCTAGGTGTTAAAGTTAATATTGTCTACAAAACTGGTGGTGGCGGAGCTGTTGGATTCAGTGAATTACATCGCTCTGATCCAGATGGTTGCACATTCTCAAACACAGTTGTGCCTAATGTTATTATAAGTTCAAAAGGTGACGGTGTTGGTTATGAAGCTGGTGATTTTGAATATATTGGTATGACAGAGTCTTCAGCTGGAACTTTAATGGTTCCGAAAGATAGTAAGTATCAATCAATTGACTCATTTGTTGCGGCCGCTTTAGAAAATCCTGGCATGCTAACTGTAGCCGGTACTGGTGGTAGTGGTCTATCAAGATGGAACCAACTAGAAGAAGTTCTAGGTATTGAAACAACATATGTACCTGTCGGTGGTGGTGTTGGTAAAATGATACCAATGCTAGCAGGTTCTCATATTGATGGTGCAGCTACTGGTGCAAACCATGCAACGAAACATAAAGCAATTGTTAATTCAATACTTGTTGCTGGTTCAAATGAAGTTCCAACACTTCCTGGTATTCCAAATGAACCAGACTGGAACTATGTTATCACATGGGGTCTAATGGCTCCTCCGGGAACACCAGCTGATGTAGTTGAAACATTAAATGCAGCTATGAATAGTGCAGCTCAAAGCTCATCTGTTCAAGAAGCACTGATAAAGGGTGGTTACGTGCCACATAATATGTCAGTAGCTGAAACTAATGCATTTATGGATGCTGAAATTGCAAAATATGCTGACTAAATAGTTGTTGTATTATTTAAATAAATCACCTCAACATGATTAATATAATGTTGAGGTGATGTTTGAATATATAATTACTGTCCACATCAATTTAGTATGAATAAGAATTTAAATTTTTTCCATTCGTATGGAGTGTATTAAATGATTGAAGCCTTTTATATGGCTATAAGCCCTTCGTACCTTATGTATATGACAATCGGTATCACGTTAGGATTAGTTGTTGGTACCTTACCTGGTTTAACAGCAACAATGGGAACGGCTTTATTAGTTCCTTTTACTTTTGCTCTGCCAACAGGTGAAGGTATTGCAATGTTGGGTGGTTTATACGTATGCGCAATGTTTTCAGATGCAATCCCAGCTTGTCTTGTAAATACTCCGGGAACTCCAGCGGCAATGGCAACGGGGTTTGACGGCTACCCCATGGTCAAACAGGGAAGGGGTCAGGAAGCTATTGTTGCGGCATGCTTTAGTTCAGCGCTTGGAACAATATTTGGAGCTGCATGTTATCTTCTGCTTGCATGGCCCATGGTTTCAATAGCACTAAAATTTGGCCCAGCACAATTTTTTTGGCTTGGTGTTTTTGCTCTTACAATTATTGGTAGCCTTGCGGGAAATTCTATACTCAAAGGGATAGCAGGAGCTTCTATAGGGATAATAATCAGTACCATTGGCATTAGTCATGCTAGCGAGATTAATAGATTTACATTAAATATACCTGAATTAAGAGGTGGCGTATCGTTAGTTGCAGCATTAATAGGTGTTTTTGCCGTACCTCAAGTATTTAGTATGATTCTAAATCTTAAAAAACAGGAATTTGTAGCGGAATATAAACCTGAAAAGGGCGTAATACTTAAAACAATCAAAAAAGTATTATCTGCTCCAGTTCATTTTTTACGATCTGCTGTGATAGGCAGCTTTATTGGAATCCTCCCGGGTGCTGGTAGTCCAATAGCCGCTATCGTTTCCTACAATGAAGCAGTACGCTGGAGTAAAGATAAAAGTCAATACGGAAAAGGCGATATTCGCGGTGTGACAGCATCAGAAATAGCAAATAATGCAGCAGCTCCAGCTGCAATGATACCACTAGTTACCCTTGGCGTTCCAGGTTCGGCACCTGCAGCAGTTATAGCGGGCGCCCTTATGTTAAGAGGATTAAATCCGGGTCCGGAGCTATTCGCAAGCAATTCAGCTCTAGTATATTCGTTTGGTTGGTCATTACTTATAGCCGGTATAGTAGTATTTTTTGTAGGTATGCTAGCAACACCACTTTTAGTTAGAGTTATTAAAATTCCACTTCGACTTCTTGCTCCTATGATTATGTTTTTAGCAATTATTGGTGCTTATGCTATTCGGAATAATGTATTTGATGTGTATTTAATGTTGATAATAGGAGTTTTTGTATTTCTTATACGCAAACTTGGTTTTCATCCTGGACCTATAGGTCTTGGGTTTATACTTGGTCCAATTATTGAACCTTCGTTAGTGCAAGCATTATATATTTCCCATGCTGTAGGAGTCCAAAAAGTTTTCTTTACAGGATCTGTTAATATAATACTAATTACTATATCAATTGTGTCTGTTAGTGCAGTGGCAATATCACGTTTTAGGGCAAGAAGAAAATCTGTTTTAACATAATAAAAAGTAGTTTTTAAATATAATCTTTAAAAGAGCAAGTTATGATACGATTTATAAAATTAATTCAAGATAGTGATTTGGCAACAGGCCTTTTGCTATTATTTGTTGCGTCTTTTTCTTATGCTGGTGTCGCGGATAATATATGGGAAGATTATGCTTATATAGATTGGGTGTTTCCATTAATGTCGTGCTTTCTATTGTTTAGTATATCTGCTGTGTATTTAGTAAAATCTTTAATCAAGATAGTAAAGGGTACAACAATTTCAGATTTGAAAATTGATAATTCTGAAATTCCATCTATCATTAATGTTGCAGTCTATACATTATTATTATTTTGTTATCTTGTGTTACTTTTTGTCTTCGGGTTTTGGGCAGCTAGTATTCTTCTTCTATGGTCTGGTATTACTTATTTTAGACCTGAAATAAATCGTTCCTCTATTATTAAATCTTTAATTATATCGATAATTACATGTGTTGTTGCTTATATCGTTTTTACACATATTTTTTATGTTCCATTTCCACAATCTCGTATTTTCTGATAAAAAATTTAAATAGCTCTATATACTTCGAACCCATACAAGCCATCAAGCTCATAGCGCCCAAGTAGTGCTTGCATCGGAAAAAACGATGTAAGAGTGTGGTGCAGTGGTGGCGTAGAGCACGTGTGTGCTTGCTGTGTGGGTTGAGTTTGAGTGTAGGCTGACTATTGGGTTATACGCAACGACAGGGGCTGTGTGTGCGTTTTTTGCTGGAAAACTGCAGATTTAACGTGTTTAAATAGGTTAAACGTTGCTATGGATGAGTGGTATAGTGATACTTGAATTAGATAAGTTAAGAACAATGAAAATAATTAGAAATTTTTTGGTTCTTACCATGTGCGGATTTGTATCCTCCTGTCAAAATACAAGCGCTCAGATACAGAATGAATACTCTGTAGACGATAACAGTATGGCGACAAATATTTCTTATCGTATGGTTTGTGCTGCACCGAATAGTGATTCTTTTGTAAGTAAAGAAAACTTGTATCGCTTCAAATTAACAGACTGAGATATTGGTAGATGTCCAACTGATACCAAACCATATGTTGGTGACTCCAGTTATTATAAGGCTTATTCAGAGCGTTCAGAAATAGCGATAACGCAACCAAACCTCCGTAAAAGTAGAAATTATGTTATCTCATTCAAACACCGTATATTGAGTGGCTATGATAATGGAGATAGAAACGAAACATTTTTACAAATAAAGAACTGCTTGGACTCTCGCGTTCCAGTTATGGCTTTTTTGCGACGGGACGCTTTGAAAAGTAAAAGGTTTGCATTTAGTTTAGCACCTGCTGGTGATGACACTCACGTCCGACGCTATGGAGCCGACAAAGTTGGTTTGGTTGGAAATGATTGGCATTCTTATGAATTTATTTATTCAAACAAACAACCCAGCACGCTTCAAGTAATAGTAGATGGTGTTGAGATTTTACCAAAAACTGAATTTGCCAATATTGGTTTTTGTGAGAGTTACGATACTATTCGAATAGGGAATTATCGTTCTGGTGCAGATAAAAAACTGGGTAGAGTAAACTCCACCTCCATTAGTGAGTATAAAGATATTGAGGTGAGGGAACTTAATACTAGCATTTTGCCATAAGTCAAAATCAAAATGTTGCTATTATATTTTTTTGATGATATTTTTTATAAGAGATAATATAAATTTATTGATTTAAAATTATGATCTAAAGATCGTTAAATAGATAATTAAATATGCCGACATTTTTTAAAGGAGACCTTTATGTCAAGACCTTATTATAAACCAGATCCTATAACAGGTGGCGGAGGAGCCCAATATATTGGAGCAGAATTCAAACTAAATGAACCTTGGGAAGAACAAGCTCATAATGTTAAATTGGTAGGGCATTCTGAACTTAACGGTTGGGGTGATGCATTCCAAATACAAGTTTCTAAAGGAATTGCTTATGTTGCTGCTTCGGGAATTAATGGTCATGATGGACTAACTATATTGGATGTCAGTGATCCCTCAAAACCAAAAATTTTAAACCAAATATCTGACTCACCTGGTGCAAGAACACATAAAGTTTTGAGGATCAGCGATGATATAATGATAACTAATTCAGAATTGAGGCCAAATCTTATTGGCAAATATCCTGACTTAAAGGGCGGTTTAAAGGTTTTTGATATCTCAGACCCAATAAACCCAAAATTTTTGAAATATGTACAAACAGATGGTGTTGGTGTCCATCGTCCTATTTATGATAGAGATCGTAAATTACTATATAGTTCAGGTTACAGAGATGGCTTTGATAAAAAAATCCTTCTTATTCATGACATGAAAGATCCTGCTAACCCAGAGTTCATAGGACAAGGTTGGGTTGAAGGCCAAAAAGATGGTGAAAAGCATTCTTGGGATAATTCAATAGTTCAGAATGAAGCCTGGTGCCACGAAGGAAACCCATGGGGTAATTACGTAACAGCAGGTTGGTGGGATGGAGGCATCGTTCTATTTGATTGCACTGACCCAACGAACCCAAAGTTCAAATGGAGGCATAATCCACACGAGACGCATGGCTGGCCTGGATGCTTTCATAGTTTTCTTGTTCCAAAAGGATCTGAATTCGGTATTGTTACGCAAGAAACAGTGACTATTAACTGTGAACATCCTCCGGCACATGTAACATTTTATGATCTAAGAAATAAAGATATACCACTACCTATTAGCACCTACATGCCTTTTGACATAGATCCTATTCAGATGAGACCTATCGATCAAAAGTGGGGTCAAACAGGCTCTAGACATGGAGCACATAATATTTGGTTAGATATGGAAAAGAATGATTTGATCTATATCGCTTGGTTTAACGCTGGATTAAGAATAATTGATTGGAGTAATCCATTTAATCCAAAAGAAGTTGGCTCATATATACCGGCTGGTAATAAAGAAAGATGTTGTCCGCAAAGTAATGATGTGTATGTCGATAAGGAAACTGGTTTGATTTATATGTCTGATAGATGGGGTCTTGGTTTACATATTCTTGAATATACAGGTTAGTATTTATTTTAGGTGCAAAAAATGGAAAAGTATAATTTTAGCGAAGAGCAAAGATTTGATCCAATAAAACATGTTGAAAAGAAGCTAGGTTTTTTTGGAGGTGGTGATGTATCAATTGCTTGCTGGGAACCTGGTCAAGTAAGCCCAAACCATTGTCACCCTGACGCAACAGAAATTTATTTTTGTTTCGAAGGAGGGGGTGTTATGAAAACTATAACTGAAGAAGTTGAAGTTAAAAAAGGTGGTTTAGTTGTTCATCCCAAGGGAGAGCTGCACGAATATATCAATGGATCAGAAAGAACAATCTTATTTAGAGTGAGATATGGAGAATCAATGATATCACGTACTAAGAATTGGCCTACGAATTTATCTTGGAGTCCAAGTCAGGAAGATATTGATTACTTTGTTGAATAATTGCTTCTATGTATACGTTTATTTATTTAACTTTAGATACAATAATCACAGTTTTATATTAAATTTCTAGAATTAAATAGACAAAATACCAAGAGGAGAAGAAATGGCCGATAATTTGATACCATTGTTAACAAATAATGGCGCATCTATTCCATCATTGGGTTATGGAACCATGGAATACCCAGAGCCTGATAGGGCATCTGACCTAATTGCTCATTCATTGAAATCAGGCTATAGACATATAGACACTGCTCGTAAATATGGATCAGAAGAATGGGTTGGACAAGGTATTCGTTCAAGTGGTGTTTTACGTGATGACATTTGGGTAACGACAAAAGTTACCGAAGATAATGCAAGCGCAGATGATTTTGCGCGTTCTGTTGAATTGAGTTTAAATACGATGAAACTCGATTACGTAAACTTACTTTTAATTCATTGGCCCTCTAGGACTGTGCCATTAGAGGAAACTCTTGGTGCACTTGTAAAAGCAAAACGCGATGGTTATGCAAAAAATATCGGCGTTTCAAATTTCACTGTAGACCTAATAGAGAAGGCGGTTAACATCTGTTCGGAACCACTGTTTACCAATCAAATAGAGTACCATGCTTATATAAACCAAGATAAAGTTATAAATGCATGCCATAAACATAATATTATAATATCTTGCCATGTGCCTCTTTGTAGGGGGAAGGTATTAGATGACCCTATGTTAAATAAAATTGGTCAATTGTATGAAAAATCAGCTGCACAGGTTGCTCTACGTTGGTTAGTGCAACAAAAGAATGTAGTCATAGTGCCGCGCGCTCTTGAATATTCTGAAATTGAAGAAAACATGAATATATTCGATTTTCATTTAACAAATTCAGAGATGGATAATATCTCAAAACTAAGAGAAAAAAACTATCGTGTTGTTAACCCAGAAGTGCGTCGACCAGTTTGGGATTAATAATTTACATTAATTTTTTTTAATATAAATTACTATATTTGTTTTCAATCTCAATAGTAATGGACAGTTAAAAAAGTTATGATACTATCATTGCTATAATGGCTAATATAACAACAATGATGATAGTAATGGTTTTATTTGCCCAGAGTGCGATCATACGGTTAGTTGCAAAGATGTTTCTCGCTCAATGGCTCCACCAACAGGTAAAATATCAGACCCTTGACAGAGTATTCTTCAAACAAGCAAATGCGATAAGTGCGAATATACTATGCCACGGCATCTCGCTTATGGATGGGGTGAAAAAAACATTAAAGACACCAGAATTGAATGGATTAAACTTTACAAGAATAGGTCATTACAAAACCATAAAATCTATGTATTGAGATAATTTGAACAAATAAATGGGTATTTAAATGATTACTAAAAATAAAAATAAAATAATATCTAACAAAGAGAAATTAAGAGAGAACTACGCGACTCCTAAATCCGCTTCTATAGCAAAAGTATTGAAGTCATTAGATCATCATTGTAGGGATTTTATTGCAAGATCACCTTTTTTAATCCTCGGTACTGACGGAGATGTATCTCCAAGGGGAGATTATCCAGGCTTTGTTGGTGTGTTGGATAATAAAACTATTCTTATACCTGACCGATCAGGAAACAATCGATTAGATTCGTTCACAAATATTATTTCAAACCCTACTGTAGCAATTATTTTTCTTATTCCAGGTATTAACGAGACATTGCGTATTCGTGGCAAGGGTGAAATAACAGTTGATCAAGTCCTTTTAGAGCCATATTCATTAAACGGCAAAATACCAAGCGCTGGATTAATTATTCATATTAACGAAACTTACCTTCACTGCGGAAAAGCTATTATTCGTTCAAAATTATGGGATACACCAGTGACCGACGATAATTTTTCGACAAGAGATATGTTTGCCGATCATACAGGTAGGGATAGAAAAAAATTTAAAGACTACTATGAAGATTCTATGAGAAAGACTGTTATAGAAGAAGGTAGAGATAAGTAGATGCTTGAAGTAAACCATATCCCTGATAATGGTAGTTCAATGCTTGCTGTCTTTTGTGATTTAACTATTGAAGATCAAAAGGATTTCTTGCCATGGCTAGAAGAAGATATGTTTCCCGCAAGACTTAATATTGGATTTAAAAGTTGTGCGAGTTATAATTTGATAGAAGGAAATGGCTCTGATTTTGTTACATTATACGAAGTTCAAAGTCTTGGTGATTTATATGATTCCCCATACCAAAATCTTCGCAGTAATAGAACAAAAAGAGATGCAGATTATCATAAAAAATTTCAAAATCCAATGAGATATTCTCTGGCGTGGGTAGGTCCAGAAGTTTCAAAAAAAAGATTGGGTTTGGGCCGTTTATTCATATAGAAAGATTTGATGTAACAGATAATTTGGTTGAAGAATATAATTCTTGGTTTGTTACCACATATCTACCTAGCTTACTTAAATCTTCTAATACAATTTCTCTTCGCCGTTATATTGCAGTTGAAGGTGTGCATAGGTATTTCGTTATCAGAGAGTTTTTAGAACATAATGCAATTGTTGATAACACTGTATTAATTGAATACGCTGGATACAAAAGCTATATATCAGGCGTATACCAGAGACTTATTCGAAGTCCATAAGCTCTAACATCTATTTGCATAAGATATTGTATTTTTGTCGAACGCAAATATACAAATTAAATTATTCTTATTGAGATAATTTCTTTATTTTAGTTTTAATTACAGATTCCTAGTTTGAAATATCTCAACATAACTTAATTAAAATATGTCACCTAAATTGAGATTACTGGTTTAAAGTTAAAATTAGTTTTTTTATCAAAAGACAAATAAAACTTTGTAATTAAATTTTATATTTATTTTTAATTTTTTAATGCCTAAAATATTTAAGTTATTAACTAACTGAAGGGTAGAGGTTTATGCAATTTACATTGTCAGGATTTATAATTGGTATGTTAGTAGGCCTTACGGGTGTTGGTGGAGGGTCTTTGATGACACCACTCTTAGTAATTATATTTAAAATTAATCCTGCAATTGCAGTAGGAACTGATCTACTCTATGCGTCCATAACTAAATCTGCAGGAATATTATCCCATGGTTCAATGGGTCATATTAATTGGAAAATTGTTAAAACATTAATGGTTGGAAGCATTCCATCTTCTTTAGTATGTACATATTTTCTTGAAAAAATTGATCTAAATTCTCCCATAACGCTCTATTGGATTGAAATTATTCTTGGAACAACACTATTTTTAACATCTTTGGCTGTCTTCTTTCAGCCTTGGATTATTAAAAAAACAAGAGAACGTGATACCAATGAAAATAATAATATAATATTTCTGACGATAGCTTTGGGTTTTCTCTTAGGAGGATTGGTTACTATAACATCGGTAGGTGCTGGTGCAATGGGTGTAACGGCACTGATCTTTTTATACCCAAGAATTAAAATTAGTCGTATTATTGGAACAGACATAGCACATGCGGTTCCATTGACAATGTTAGCGGGAATTGGGCATTACAATCTTGGCAACGTTGATATTAGACTATTAGGAGCTTTACTGATTGGATCTCTTCCAGGTGTGTTAATTGGTAGTTACTTAAGTGATAAATTTAACGAAAAAACACTTCGTTATATTTTGGCCATAATTTTAATGGTTGTTAGTTTTGAGTTAATATTCAATACATAGAATATCGAACTGATGAACAATAAAGTAAATTATATTGATGTAACCTAGCAATACAGATTTGTTAATTGTCACTTACTCTAACCAATTAAGCTAAACGAAATATCGTTGATGATTGTAGAAATATTGCTATTATGTTAAGTCTTCTTTTATGATAACTAATATAATTAATGCACTAGAAAAAAGAATTGGCTTCTCTGGAGTTGTGGGTTGGGGGTTATCAATATGGTTCTGGACATCTAACCCTGAACTATGGTCAGATAACTTACATACCTTCACATTTAAGTATATAATATTTGTTATTTTGATAGGGTATTTATTTGCATATGTATTAAGAAAGATTTTCCCGGATACATATAAAAAAAAGGATACCGGAAAATGGAAGTTATTCACTTTAGTTCAATCAAACGAAGAACCACCTGCTGGAATGTCTCTTGTTTATGACAGGTACTATCTCATAGTTTCTACTTTTGGCGGTCTTGGTTTATATATTATTTTTTGTATATTTGCTGTATTCTTTCCTGAATCCTTCTTATCGTTAATAGATAATTCTTGGTTTTTTGTAAATATATTGCAATAATATTTAAAATAATTTTTTTATATCTAATGTCTGTCTATATCCTTTTTAAAGTATAGCCTTTAAAAAATCTGTAACATTTTAAAATTGACAATTAAATATATAGCGGTAGGCTTATACCTATATAAATATGGGGAGATATAAAATGACTAGAAAATCTATATACTATAGATTACTAACATCAACTATTTTTGTCTTTATAATTTCATTTGGTGTTAATAATCAGGCAAATGCCGATACAATTAAAGTCGGCGTATCTATGCCTTTAACGGGTAATTTTGCCGTACCTGGAACTAAACATCTTGAAGGATACAAAACGTGTGTCGATGTTATTAATAGATCTGGAGGGTGGCTTGATAGGGAGGTAGAATTAGTTGTCAATGACAATCGGTCTGACACTGAAACTGCTATATCACAATACGAAAGATTTATTAATGTCGATAAAGTTGATTTAACATTTGGAACATTTTCAAGTAAATTAACATTTCCAATTTCACCAATTTTAGCCAAATACAACTCTATACATCCAATACCTTCGGGTGGTGCTTTGAGAATTTTCTCACAAGGTCATAAGAATTTATTTTATTTCCAAGCTAGTGCTGCAGAATATGTTGGTTCGAATATGGTAGGATTGTTAAATGAATTAGTTGCATCCGAAGATAAGCCAACAAGAGCTGCATTAGTTCATGCCGATGACTTTTTTGCAAATTCTATAGCAACCGGACTTCTTGGGAATGAAGTTAGGATGCCGGGTAGCGGTGATCTAGTTGAAGATATGGCGCCGGGATATATTGCAAGTGCAGGAATGGAAGTTGTTTATCACGAGCAATGGCCAGAAGAAGGATTTTCTGATTGGTTAGTATTAGCTAATTCAATTAAGAGATCTAAAGCTGATCTTGTTATTGCTTTAATGGCTTCTCCTGAAGAGGCATCACAATTTGCAAGAGCATTAAAAATAGTCAAACATAATCCAAAGCATTTGATACTTTCACAAGGAACTCAAGCTGAGTTCCTTGAAGCACTTGGTGATTCTGCAGAAGGAATTATTATTATGTCTGCCTATCACGCTGATGCACCTTACAAAGGTTTATTGGGTGGTAATCAGATGAATAATAGTGATTTTGTAGCAGAATATCATATTAATAATGGTAAATTACCTGACGAAGATGTAGCTATAACTTATGCACTTTGTCAAGGTATTGATCAAGCTGTTAGAGCAACAGGATCCCTTGATAACCAGAAACTTATGGATTGGCTTCATGCAAGAACACCCGAAGATCCAGTACAGACAGTATTAGGTAACTTTTCATGGGACGAGAGAGGCTTGCCTCTAGATAAATCATTCCTTATGGTTCAATGGCAGAATGATAGACTTGAATTTGTTTATCCTACCAATGAATTTCAGGCTCAAGATATTATAAGTCCTAAGCCAGAATGGTAATAGTCTAATTTAATTATAGTGGTTGTTATTTATTAGCAGCCACTATCTTTATATTACAATTAATAATTATATCTATTTGAATTAATATTATGCTTTCAATTAAAAATGTAACAAAAAGATTTTCAGGTATCGTTGCTGTTAATGACTGTTCTTTCGATGTAGAAGAAGGGACAATATGTTCCTTAATCGGGCCTAATGGCGCAGGTAAAAGTACATTATTTAATTGTGTTTCACGAGTATATTCAATTGATAGTGGAAATATCTTTCTAAATAACAAAAGAATAGATAATTTAGCTACTCACAAAATAGCTAATTTAGGCGTTGGTAGGTCTTTTCAATTAACGCGAGTATTAGACGAACTCTCTGTAACAGAAAATTTAGTTCTACACACAGCTTCAGGATTTAATTTTCATCTATTGAAACGTGCGGTAACAAAAGATGATGAAGTAAAAGCAGAGCAGGTTATGGAGTTTTTAGGAATTTCTCATCTTAGACACTCATCAATGAAAGAGTTATCTTATGGTCAAAAAAAATTACTAGACCTTGGCTCTGTGCTTATGGCTGATCCATCCTTTATATTACTAGATGAACCAGCAGCTGGTGTTAATCCAAGATTATTAGAAACTATTTTAGACAGAATATCACTTTTAAAAGATCAAGGTAAAACAATCTTATTGGTTGAACATAATATGGAAATGGTAATGGGAATTAGTGATAAGGTTATCGTAATGGCTGCGGGCTCTATTATAGCAGAAGGTAAACCGTCTGAAATTCAATCAAACAAAGAAGTACTAGAAGTATATTTAACGGGTTAATTATGAATGACGTGATCTTAAAACTTAACAATGTTACTGCCGGTTATCAGAATGGACCTGATATCCTTAAATCGGTTGATTTAACATTAAAAAAAGGTGAGATTAAATGTATTATTGGACCAAATGGTGCTGGTAAATCAACTATTTTAAAAGCTATCGCAGGTATCTTGAGGCCACGTAATGGTAATGTTCTTTTTAATGATAGAGATTTAGTTGGTCTAGAGGCATATGAAATCATGCGACAGGGTATATGCTTTCTGCCTCAAGATAGAGCACTATTCGACACGTTAAATGTAAGTGAAAACCTATGGATGGCAGGTTATACATTGCATGATAAAAAAGAACTTAAACTTAGAATTGAAGAAGTCTTAACAGTTTTTCCAATATTAAAGAAACGACTATCACAATATGCTGGCACTATGTCAGGTGGCGAACAACAACAATTAATATTTGCCAGAGCTATAATTTTAAAACCGCAGATAATGCTTATTGACGAACCTTCATTAGGTTTAGCTCCTTCAATAGTAGAACAAGCTTTTAAACATATTGAAGAAATAGCTTTAACAGGTGTGTCTATTTTACTTGTAGAACAAAATGCAAGAAGAGGACTTTCATCATCACATACCGGGGTTGTCATGGATTTAGGGCAGGTCGTTTTTGAAAAAGATGCCAAAGAAGTTCTTAATGATGAAAGAATTCAGGAACTCTACCTAGGTAAAAGGAAATCAAAATGATATATATATTACAAGTCATTATCTTAGGGTTATGTTTAGGGCTTGTTTACGCGTTGATGGCTACTGGTCTAACATTGATATTTGGTGTTATGAGGATTGTTAACCTAGCACACCCAATATTTATTTTATGCGGTGCATATGTGGCCTATTGGTTATTTGTTCTTTATGGACTGGATCCTATTCTTGCTATTCCAATAGCTGCTATTGTATGTGGTGTGTTGGGAGCTATTGTTTACAAGTTAGTTTTTGAAAAAGACGCAGGATCACAAAAATATTCAGAAATGACAGTGCTTTTAACTTTTGGTACAGCTATGATCTTAGACGGAACTCTTTCTTTCTTTTTTAAGAACACACAGAGAGTTACATCACCATCATATGCAACGGATGCATTTTTTATCGGAGATATATTCCTTCCGACCGCACAATTATATTCAGGATTAGTGAGCCTTTCTCTTATAGTAGCATTAGCATTATTCTTAAAATTTAGTACATTAGGTGTAGCGATTCGAGCCACTTCATTGAGCAGAGTTAACGCAGAACTTGTTGGTATTAACGTTAAATTTGTATGCTTATTCTCTTTTATACTAGGTTGCGCATTAGCCGGTTGCGCAGGTTCATTGGTAAGTTTTGTTTTTTCATTCTTCCCAGCAAAGCATTTCGAATGGATAGCAGTATTGATGTCCTTAGTTGTTCTAGGTGGAATGGGTAGTATACTTGGAGCAGTTACAGCTGCAATTGTGTTATCGGTATTAGCGTCCTTAGTTGGCACATTTCTTGCTCCTTCATGGTCAACAATGGTATTCTTCTTGGCTTTATTCGTAATATTATTAATCAGACCACAAGGTATGTTTGGTAAGTATTTATCATAGGATTTTTAAATATGACCAATTCTAAATATTTAGTTCCATTATTAGCTCTACTAATGTTAACGATGTTTCCGTTGGTACAATTTTTTTCAAATCAAAATTATATAATTCATCTATTATTATATGCTTTCTTCTACATAATCATGACAAGTAGTTGGAATATTATTGGCGGTTACGGTGGATTTATTTCAATTGGTCATAATGCTTTTTTATGTGTTGGTGCATATGTTGCGGGTTATGCTGCGGTTAGATATGGAATATCGCCTTTCTATCTAATTGGTTTATCGGGTTTGGTTGCAGGTATTTTTGGTTTCATTGTTGGCCTTATAACTTTAAGAGTTAAAGGTCCTTCTTTTATTATATCTTCAATTGCTTTGATTATGATTATGCGTATTGTATTTGATCATTGGGACCTAGTTGGTGGTGCTAGTGGAATAACGTTACCATTTAATTCGCTGCCCGTTCAGTGGTCTAAGTTACCTCATTATTATTCATTCTTGTTTCTTGCTCTTGCTGCAATTTATTTAAACTGGTATGTAAGGCATTCTAAGTTTGGATTAGCATTAAGAGCAGTTTCACATGATGAAACACGTAGCGCTGTTGCTGGTATTAATGTAAAAATGATTAAAGTTACAGCTTTTGCTCTTTCGGCATTCTTAATTGGTTCAGCTGGTGCTATTTGGGCTGATTACCTAACATACATAAGACCCAACATGTTTCTTGTCATATTAATTGCGGCAAATATCGTTCTTATGGTTATCTTAGGTGGTAAAGGTACGGTAACAGGTCCAATAGTTGGTACGGTGATTTTTATTCTATTTAATGAAATAATTTTAACTTTTTTTGGTGCAACAGAATTGAACATATTACTAACAGGACTACTACTTGTAATAACACTTCTTTATTTCCCGGATGGCATCGTTGGTTCTCTAAAAAATAAAAATATACTTCCTAAGTTTTTAGATTGGGGTTGAGTTAATCTTGAAATTGACTTACCAATATATCTTCAGTTTATAACAGAAGTAATAATGATGTTGTTTGATAAAAATGAAAAGATATATTTAAACGATTCTACTAGATCACTAGTAAAGAGACTTTGGGTTGAATGGGTAAAAGTTCATCTAAAGTTAATTATTGCTGCTACTATTTTGATGGTTATTGTAGCTATAACTACAAGTCTCTATCCATTATTAATAAACTGGACTTACAACTTATTTGAAGAAAAGAATGATAATCTTCTTTATTTAATCCCTATATCGATATTATTTGTAGCTGGTTTAAAAGGTTTTTCATACTATGGTCAAACTATATTAGTTAATTCTATCGCCTTAAAAATAACAGCTAGTCTTCAGAAAGCAATGTTTTCTAAATTATTAAATTCAGAAATAAATAATCTAGAAAAACAAGGTTCTGGTTCTTTGATATCTAGATTTACCAATGATACAACCTTGATACATGATGCTTTAAATAGATTGTTTAATAATCTAATCAGAGATTCGCTAACTATAATAGCACTAGTAGCTGTAATGTTCTATTTAGACTGGGTTTTATCAATAATTACAATACTTATATACCCAATTGCTTCAATACCAATTGTTAAAATTGGCAATAAAGTCAGAGCTTTATCTTATATTGCTCAGAAACAAATTGGTTATCTTACTTCGTCTTTAAATCAAAGCTTTTCAAACTCAAGGACAATAAAATCTTTCCAATTAGAAGAAGTAGAAATTTTAAAAACAAATAATGAAATAGATCAACGAGTAAAAAATTTAATGTCTATCATTAAGACTAGACAATGGCTTGAACCTATCATTGAAATCCTTGGTGGTTTATCTGTAGGCATTGTTCTAACTTTTGTTGGCTATAGAATGTTAAATGGTTATGGTAGTATAGGAGAATTTACCGGTTTCATTACAGCATTAATAATGGCAGCTCAGCCTGTAAGAGCAATAGGAACACTCAATGCAGTTTTACAAGAAGGTCTCTCAGCTGTTAAAAGAATATTTGATATTTTAGATGCTAAAGATAATATTGTAGATTCTAATAATCCTAAATCAGTTAACTTTAACGATTCTGATATAGCTTTTAATAATGTTTCCTTCGCATATGAAGGCGGCGTAGAGGCGTTAAACAATATTTCCTTTAAAGTTCCTAGTAGATCGACTATTGCAATTGTAGGGGACAGTGGAGCCGGAAAATCAACTATATTTAATCTAATGCTAAGACTGTATGATATAGATACAGGCAAGATTACAATTGGTAAATCGAGTATTTCAAATATAAAGATTTCTAATCTTCGAAATGCAATATCACTTGTAAGCCAAGATACCGCTATATTTAATGATACTATTATTAATAATATTAAGTTAGGTAAATTGAATGCAACGCATAGTGAGATAGTTGAGGTTTCAAAAAAAGTCAACGTTGATTCATTTGTAACCAATCTAGAACTCGGATACGATACCGTACTTGGAGAGAATGGGATAGCTCTGTCAGGAGGACAATCTCAGAGGATTTCAATTGCCAGGGCACTGTTAAAGGATTCACCTATCCTGCTGTTAGATGAAGCAACTAGTGCGTTAGATACGATAAACGAAACTGAGATCCAAAAAAGTTTTCAGGAATTTTTTAAACTAAAAACTGTTATTGTTATAGCGCACAGGCTTTCTACGGTATTAAATTCAGATAATATCCTTGTTATGAAAGACGGGAAATTAATAGACCAAGGTTGTCACGATGATCTTATAAAAAGAAACGCCTATTACAAGAAATTAACAAAAATGCATCTTATTGATTAAATTAATATTTTAATTACTCTCTGCGCATAATAAAATCTAAAATTATATTTAACGTATTAGAATATTGGTGTTTCCGCTGAATTTTATCTTTGTCATAAATTTTAACTACCCAATTGTTGAAATTTAATTTTTTACCACTTTCTAAAAAATACTTGTATTCGGAAAAAAATAAATCTAAAACACCAGTCTTTGATTTTTTTACATGACCATACTTAAAATCAAGCTGTTTAATTGCTTTTTGTAAATCATTTTTTTTATATATAAAGTATAATGCACTCATAAAACCAGCTCTATCTGCACCTGATTTACAATGAAACAGACATGGATAATCTAAATTTTCAATAATTTTTTTAGCTTCTAATAACTCATCTTTATTAGGTAGTTCTCTTGATCTTAAAGGATAATTAATAATATTTATATCGTGTTTTTCACAGGCATCTTTTTCCAATAGATAATAACCGGCTCCTGTAACAAATCTTAAATTAACAATCGTTTTTATACCAATTTTTTTTAATTTTCTAATATCAACCGGAGAAGGTTGGCTCGATCTATAAACACCTTTATCAATTTCATGAAAATTTTTATAAAAAAAACGTATAAAGCCATGATCATTCCAATATAAAGTGATGTAATGCTTGATATAATCAACTTTATTCATGATAATTTACCGTGGCGCTTTATTTACAACTAATTTATTTGTATATTATATAAGATTCTAACTATACATATTGAATATACCTGATTATGAAATTATTAAAAATAAAAAACATTGTTGTTATTTTTATATTTATCTTTCCCTTATTATTCTTAATTTCATGTAGTTCATGGTTTGAATATGAAACAAACCCAAAAAAATACAGTAACTTTGATCATATTCCTGAAGGAGGAGGGCACTATAAACTTGGAAAGCCATATCAAATAAATGATGTTTGGTATTATCCTAAAGTTGATGTTAATTATAATAAAGTTGGTACAGCTTCTTGGTATGGTGATTATTTTCACGGTAGACTGACTGCCAATGGTGAATACTTCGATATGAATACAATGTCAGCTGCACATCCGACTTTACCCCTACCATCTTACGTGAGAGTAACAAACTTGGAAAACAACAAACAGATTGTAGTAAGAGTTAATGACAGAGGACCCTTTAAAAAGAATAGAATTATAGATTTATCTAAAAAAGCAGCAGAATCAATCGGTATGGTTGAGAAAGGTACCGCAGAGGTTCGTGTTCAGTACATAAAAAAAGCCCCGCTCGAAGGCAATAATTCTGATTATTTTAAAAATAGCAAACCAGGATTTCTACGAAAAGTATGGAGGATGACTGCATCATCACTGTCAAATTTATAGCTAATTTTATTTTTTTATGATTATAATTAAATTTATTTTTAATTATAAAAATATTAGGTCAATATGAATAATGGTTTTTTTATAACTTTTGAAGGTGGGGAAGGAAGCGGTAAATCTACACAGTCAAATCTATTGTATGAATACCTTTTACATACAGGTCATCAGGTTATAATGACCAGAGAACCTGGTGGCTCTGATGGAGCTGAAATTATTAGGGATCTATTAGTTAACGGTGAATCAGATAGATGGGAACCCTTGTCTGAGCTATTTCTTTTTTCTGCCGCTAGAATTGATCATATTGCAAAAACTATTAATCCAGCTTTAAGCGAAGGAAAAATAGTAATATGTGATAGATATATTGATTCAACAACAGCTTATCAGGGCATAGCTGGAAATATAGACAAAGACATAGTAAGTTTAATCCAAACTTTGACTGTTAAAATGTTAATTCCCAATATTACGTATATATGTGATTTAGATCCTATTGTAGGTTTAGAGCGCGCATTAAATAGGAATATAACCGAAACTAGGTTTGAACTAAAAGGGATAAAATTTCATAAGAAAATTAGAAATGCATTTGTTAGCATAGCAAACAGTAATAAAAAAAGATGTGTTCTTGTAGATGCAAACAAAGATATTAAAGAAATATCAAAATTTATATTCAATCATTTTGAATCAACTTATAAAAATTAATAATAAAGATGTTAAATAATTCCTCCTTAAACAAACCATATGAAAATAATGATCTAGTTGGTCATGTTAACATCCAAGAGCAATTATATAGATTATATAAATCAGGCTTAACAACTAATTCAATAATATTACGGGGTTTAAAGGGTATTGGAAAGGCAACTTTGGCTTTCAAGTTTGCTTTTTATCTACAACATAATGCCGTAAGCGATAAAGATGCCGTTAATTTTGAACCATTTAATAACACAGATTATAGTCGTGATATTGATTTATTACTCTCCGGAGGACATCCGAATGTAATGCATATTCATCCATATATGTTTGAAGAAGATAATCTACGGGGTGACATAAAGATTGATCACATAAGATGGTTAAAAAATAAATTAACCGGTACTATTTTTAATAAATACATGAGAGTTTGTATCATTGATAGTATTGGAAATGCAAATATATCAGCTTGTAATGCATTATTAAAGATGATAGAGGAACCGCCAATTAATACCATGTTTATATTAATTAATCATAGTAATGACACTATAATTAAAACAATTAAATCAAGATGTATGGTCATAAATGTTAGTGATTTAGATATCAATGATATTGAAGAAATTGTAAAAAACAACACAGATAATTTTGACCTTAATGAATTTAAAAACATGACTAAGTATAATATCAGTCCTGGAATTATTGAAAACTTACAAAAAAATAATGTTTTAGAAATACGTGATGAATTAAATGATATTTTAAATAATATGCCTTATAGTAATATCAATAAAATAATTAATATGTCTAATAGCTTATCTAAAAAAATAAACGAAGAGAGGTTTTTTATTTTAATAGAATTATTGTTTTTATGGATAAATAAAAAAGTTCATAATTTGATTGAACTGGATGTTAATAAATTAATTATATGCAAATGGACAGATTGTTGGAGTGAAAATTCTATTAAATATAAAGCTCTAAAAGAATTAAATTTAAACAAAGAACATTTCATCCTAAACCTCTTTGAAGATGTTAATGATCTTATGAAAATAGACTAAAAATAGGTAGAATCTTAATGAATAAATTTTATATCACAACAGCCATATCTTATCCAAATGGTAAACCTCATATAGGTCATGCTTATGAAGCTTTGGCTACGGATACTATAGCCCGTTTTAAGCGTATGGATGGTTTCGATGTAATGTTTTTAACCGGCACAGATGAGCATGGAATAAAGATGTTACAAACAGCAAAAAAATTGAATATAGAGGCAAAAGAGCTTGCTGATACAAATACTCCAGAATTTATTCAAATGCTAGAAGCTATTAATTCTTCTCATAATGATTTTGTAAGAACAACAGAAAAAAGGCATCATGAAGCTTGTATCAGTATATGGAACAAGATGTTTGAAAGCGGAGATATCTATATCGATAAATATTCAGGTTGGTATTCAATTCGTGATGAAGCTTACTATGAAGAAAATGAAACTGTATTAAATAAAAATAAAGAAAGGATCTCTCCGCAAGGTACAATTGTAACATGGGTCGAGGAAGAGACGTATTTCTTTAAATTATCTAAATATCAGGATAAATTACTACAATACTATGAACATAATATAGATTTTATCCAACCAGAATCAAGGAGAAATGAAGTTCTTAGTTTCGTTAAAAGAGGATTAAAAGACCTTTCTATATCAAGAACTACATTTGATTGGGGGATAAAAGTTCCAAACGACCCTGAGCATGTTATGTATGTTTGGGTTGATGCTTTAACTAATTATTTAACTGGAGTAGGGTACCCATCGGCTCCTGTGAGATTTAATACGTATTGGCCAGCAGATATACATATAATTGGCAAAGATATATTGAGGTTTCATGCTGTATTTTGGCCTGCCTTTTTAATGTCTGCCGACTTAGATCTACCGAAAAAAGTTTTTGCTCATGGTTTTTTATTTAATCGTGGCGAGAAGATGTCAAAGTCATCTGGTAATGTTATTAATCCCATTGATCTAATTGAAAAGTACGGTGCAGATCAGATCAGGTATTTCTTCATGCGCGAAGTTCCCTTTGGTAATGATGGAAATTATAGTGATGATACAATTATTAAACGTTTAAATGCGGACTTAGCTAACGATCTAGGTAATCTAGTTCAAAGATCGTTATCAATGATAAGTAAGAATAATAATAATATAATACCAGATATATCTAATTATACAGATGAAGATAGATTGTTAAATATTTCAATTGATGAACTCTATAACAACATTAAAGAAGAATTTAATCAGCTCGCATTAAATAAAATTCTTTCATTAATTTGGATAAGAATATCTGATTTAAATAAATATTTTGCATCCCAAAAACCGTGGGAATTAAAGGTAACAGATAGAATAAGGATGAATACGGTTTTGTATATAACAGCTGAAAATATTAGAAAAATTACATTATTACTAAAACCATTTATGCCAGCTTCGAGTGATTTAATCTTAGATCAGCTTGGTGTAAATAAGGAGAATAGGCTTTTTAAGCATTTAAATGATCAATATAAATTAAATCCCGGCGATAGAATAGGGGAGTTAAAACCGATATTCCCAAAATATATAATCGAAAAATTAGATGGATAAAAATATTTTAATAGATACGCATTGTCATCTAGACTTCGATATTTTTGATGAAGATTTTGATAATATTATAGAAAGAGCATCTGCTCGTGATATTGTAAAATTAATAACAATCTCAACACAAATATCTAAATTTAAAAAAATAAAAAAAATTATAGAAAAGTACAATCATATTTATGGAAGTATTGGTACACATCCAATGAATGCGCACAACGAAACAGAATACAGAGAAGATGATTTAATAAAGATAGCTAAACATAAAAAAATTGTAGCTATCGGTGAATGTGGATTAGATTATTACAGGGATAGCAGCAAAAAAGAAATTCAAAAGAAAGTCTTCCAGGCGCACCTAGAGGTATCAAGTGTAACGAATTTGCCGGTTATAATACATAATAGGAGTTCTGATATTGATATGGAGAATATACTCGTATCCCAAATGAAGAAAAAAGCATTCAGCGGAGTTTTGCATTGTTACAGCTCCAGTAAAAGGCTAGCTGAGATTGGAATAGAACTAGGTCTTTATATATCATTTTCTGGTATTGTAACCTTTAAAAATGCAGATGAAGTACGTGATATTGTAAAAATAGTACCAAATAACCGCATTCTTGTAGAAACGGATGCCCCTTACTTATCTCCAGTGCCTAATAGAGGTAAAAGAAACGAACCTGAAAATATATGGTATACTGCGAATGAATTGGCTAATATTAAAAATATAGAATTTGAAGAAATAAGTAGAATAACAACAGAAAATGCATTGAGATTATTTAACATATAGTATTAATAAAAATAGGTAAGTAATTGAATTATAACAATAAAACAACAATAAAAATACTTGGTTGTGGTTCTTCAACTGGCGTTCCTAGAATTGGAAATGATTGGGGCAGCTGTGATCCTAAAAATAAAAAAAATAATAGAAACAGATGTTCTTTATTGGTTGAAAAATACTTAGAAGGGAGGGTTACAAGAGTTCTTGTGGATACAGGGCCTGACCTAAGAATTCAATTAAACAATGCTAACGCAATGATGGTTGATGCTGTATTTTATACACACGAACACGCAGACCATACCCATGGTATAGATGACTTAAGAGTTTTTTCCATAAGAAAAAAAAGCAAAATAAATATATTTGCATCAAAAAATACATCGTATTATTTAGAAAATAAGTTCGGGTATTGTTTTGAAACTCCAAAGGACAGTAATTATCCAGCCATACTATCAATGAATATAATTGAAAAAAACTTAAAGTATACAATTACCGGAGAAGGTGGCAATATAACTATAGAACCATTTGAATTGGTGCATGGTAATATCAAGTCATTTGGTTTTAAAATTAATAATTTTGCATATTCACCTGATGTAAGTTTTGTACCTATTGAATCCCATAAATACATTCAAGGATTATCTTGTTGGATTGTAGATGCATTAAGGTGGGACAAGCACCCAACACACCTTAATGTAAATGATGCTTTAGAGTTAATTGAAAAATTTAAAGTAAAGAATGCAATACTAACGAATATGCACATTGATTTAGATTACAGCACTTTATCAAACTACTTACCAGATAATGTAGTACCTGGCTACGATGGGTTAACTTATGATATCACTTAAGTTATATAACACATTGTATTAAATAGTTATTAATATACTTTCCATAATATATATTATGCGAATCAAACATGTTATATCTTACTAAGTAATTTGTTACGATTGATTTTTGTTATTTGCATTTTTATCTCTAATGTTGTTTTATTATATCTTTTGCTAATTACAACACTATTCTTATAGATCCAACTTATTAGATCTAAGCGCGAAGATGGTATTTTTAAAACGAAGTAATCTTTGTTAGCATTAATCATCTCGTTGATTAATAGTTTCAAACGACCTAACCCCTCACCTGTTTTTGCTGACATTAATATTTTTGTACTCTCGGTTTTTTTATATGTATTAACTAATTCTTTGGAAACGAGGTCTATTTTATTGTGAACCTCTATATAATTCGATTTTGTTAACTCTTTACCTAATGCTTCCATAATGTTAATTACATCCCTTCTCTGATCTTCTGTATCTACAACAGATATATCACGTACGTGTATAATAAGATCGGCATCCATAATTTCTTCTAGAGTAGATTTAAATGCTTCTATTAATTCCGTTGGTAGATTTGAGATAAAACCTACGGTATCGGATAATATAATTGTTTGATTGGTAGATGTTTGAATTTTTCTCATTGTTGTATCCAATGTTGCAAATAACATATCTTTTGCCAGGTTATCTGACATTGTAATTTGGTTAAATAGGCTAGATTTTCCAGCATTCGTATAACCTATTAGTGATACAATTGGATGTGGTGTTTTTTTTCTCTCTATTCGATGCAAATTCCTTGTTTTTATTACCTGATTTAATCTTTTTTTAATCTTAACAATTTCATCATCAATTAATCTTCGATCTAATTCTAATTGCGACTCACCGGGCCCTCCAATGAAACTTGTTGCCCCCCTTTGTCTTTCTAAATGTGTCCACGATCTAACAAGTCGCGTTCTTTGATAATTTAATTGAGCTAATTCTACTTGAAGAACTCCTTCTTTTGTTACAGCACGATCTCCAAATATTTCTAAGATTAATGCAGTTCTATCTAAAACCTTTACATTCCATTCTCTTTCTAGATTACGTTGCTGTATTGGAGAAACATTGCCATCTAATATTACTATATAAATATCTAGATCATGTATTTTTGTTTTAATATCGGCAATCCTCCCACTCCCCATTAAGGTACCAGGTCTTGGTGTATTGATTGTTATAATTTCTGAATACAAGACATTTAAGCTAATAGCTCTAGTAAGAGATATTGCTTCATCTAAGCATTGTTGCGGATCTCTATTGTCATTGGATTTACGTAACTTGATATCTGGGTGAATTACCAGTGTATTTAAGTTTTTATTTTCTGTAATTATATTTTTGTTACTTTTAGAAATCTTATTAATCCCTTTCATTAATTGTGTAATTGTTTTTTTTATTATAAAATTTATAATTATAGCTGTCATCTCTTGTTAACAATATATCTACTTCACTTTCTAAGTTATTCCACATACCTTTAGTCCAATTCTCATAATACGAACAAAAATCAATAATATGAGAATAGTTTTTAAACAAACTTTTCCCCGATATCCTTAAAGTATCTTTTTCTTGCTTCCACCGTGATTTGATAACAGAATTAAAATTTTCTGGTTTTATCATTATAAGTTGATCATAATATTCCCATAATTTAAGATAGTTTTTACAATTTTCAATTGACCATAATTTCCATTTAGAATCCTTATCTTTATTGCGTTCTAAATCATTTATATAATTTAAATTTAAAAAATTTGGCCTCGCACCTAAACACCAACCTTCAAATATTATTACATCTGGTTTATCAGTGTAAACTCTCCATTCACTGATATCCTTTAAATCATCGTCAGCTTTGGAAAATATAGGAAACAGTATTTGAGAATAAGAAGAAGGATTTGTTAACATAGATAATATTTTATCCAAAAGTTCTATGTCATGAGACCCAGGAACCCCTCTAACTGCGCATAAAGGATGCACATCTTGCGCCAACTTTAATCTTTTAGACTTAGATAAATAGTAGTCATCAATACATACAATTAAACAATTAATTCCTTGTTTTAATAGATTAAGCCTTATATTTGCAGATAAAGTTGACTTCCCCGCCCCTTGGGATCCTGTAATACCTATAATATGTGGTTTGCTATTAAAATTAATTTTATCTATGCATTCAAAAACTATTTGTTCTAGTAACATACAAAACCTTTCAAAGGTTATATTAATTACATATGTTTGTAATATTAATATAACAAAGACTATTTTCTATTAATTGACATTATACAACCAATAAGTGCTAATATTTCCAACCTACCAAGGATCATTGAAAATGATAAAAAAAGCTTATATTTGTCATCAAAAGATATGAGTAAGTTGCTATCTAAGTTATTTAAAATGATATTTCCAGAATTTGTTATAGTGGCCGCAGCAACTATCAAAGACTGTTCGAATGTAATTTCATTTAATGATAATACCAATGCTATAATTACAAATGCTAATATATAAGTAAAGAAATAAGCCCAATATAAACTGGCAATTTTGTTATCTCTTTCATGTTTTTCACTAAAAACAAGGTTAGGTCTAATCAATAGACTTAGTTCTCGTGATGCTATCTTCATCATTTCGATTAACCTATCTATCTTTATACCACCTGATGTTGATCCATAAAAACCTCCAATAAAAACAAGTGTTATTATTACAATGGTTGGAATATTATTATTAATATTTTTCATCTCAAAACCGGTTGTAGTGATTATAGAAATATACAAGAATAAATTTCTAGCAATTTTATCAATAATTGAGATGTAATATTGATTATCAAGTACATTAATAATTATAAATAACGCATACATAAATAATACATATTTATGTATTAGAATATTTAAGAAATCAGATAGTTTTAATTCCTTAATATAATACAAATTTATCATTCCAAATATCATAAAAACAGACAGTACTGTTAGTATCAAATTATCACTTATTAGTAATGTATTCGGTAAAAAGCCACCTGTCGATATCGTTGACAATGTAATTACGACAGACTCATAAAAACTCATCCCTAAGGCTAACAATACAATAATGCATATAAGCGTAAGTGATAAGTAAGTATAACTAATAGTCTTGATAATATGATATAATTTTATATTTTTTACATCAGATACAAGATTATTTGGAGCACTATTGAGATTAATATGTTGATAAAAATTGATTACAGAAACAGCAAAGAATATTGTCAGGAAACCACCATACCATTGAAGTGTTGAATACCACAAAATAAGGCTTTTTGACAAAGATGTTCCCTGTTCTATTGAGGTGTAGCCAGTTGTTGTAAGCATTGAAACTGCTTCAAAATATGAACTAATCATACTAATATCTAAAATCTTGTATATTGGTATCATCAAAACTATTGGCATAAAAAACCATATAACAACAATTGATATTAAATTCGTTGATGGTGATAATTTAATAATATTATCTTTAAAAGATAATATTAATCCAATTCCAATGCTAAACATTATAACAGCAGATACAATAAATATGTAGTAATTTTCATTATTATCATAGTAATAAGAAAGGAGGAAATTTACAAAAGATAGAAAACCTGCAAATCCTAAAAAGTAAGCGAATGTGACTAATATGATAGGCATATAACTAGAAGTATTCTAAACTGACACGAAAAAGTTGCTCAACATCATGAATAACATTACTCAAGCAAAATATTACAACTCTATCATGCAATTCAATTCTAATATCACCGTTAGGCTTTATTACGCAACCGCCTCTTAATATAGACCCTATTCTGACATCATTTGGTAATTCACAATCCTTAATAAATTTACCTAGCAATGGTGAAGATTCAAGTACTTCTGCTTCAATGATTTCGGCATCCCCGTCACACAATGAATGAGCATCCCTTATTCTACCTTTTCTTAAGTACCTTAAGATACTGGATATTGTAGTTTCGCGTGGGTTAATAAATTTATCAATTTCTAATTTACTTTGCAAATCAATATAATTTTTATCTATAAGGAGACTAAGTGTCTGCTTACTTCCTAGCTCTTTGGCCATAACAGATGATAGTAGATTGATATTTTCTTCGTTTGTAAGGGCAATGAACGTATCAGCTTGATCAACACCAGCTTCAATCATAATACCTCTATCTAATACATCTCCATGAATAACTAATGAATTTTTTAACTCTTTAGCTGCTATTTCAGCTTTCTCTTTATTTGATTCAATTAATTTTATGTTTGCATTTTTATCATTTAATTCTAAATTTTTTGCAACATATTTACCAATGTTACCAGCACCTGCAATTACTAGATTATGTGCAGACGGCTCTGTGTGACCCAACAACGAGAGTGTTCTCTCTACATGAGCTGTTTCACAAACTAAATAGATTTGGTCTCCATAACTCATTTGTTCGTCGTTATGGGGTACTATAATTTTACCATTCCTATGAATAGCAACAACAACTGCATTTAAATTTGGGAATAAATTGGATAGTTGAGATAACGGAGTATCAACAACAGGACAGTCATTATTGAGTGTAACCCCAATAAGAGATATTAATTTATCTCCAAATTGAATTATTTCAAATGCACCTGGGAGCATTAGATTTCGTAATATGGATTCACCTATTTCAATTTCAGGCGATATAATAACATCAATAGGTATATTATCACTTGAAAATATGCTGTTATATTCTGGATTAAGGTAGCTTGATGATCTTATTCTTGCTATTTTTGTTGGTATATTAAATAAAGTGTGGGCAATTTGACATATGACCATATTAACTTCATCTGCTTGTGTAACCGCGAGAATTATATCAGCTTCTTCGGCCCCACCTTGCATTAAAACATCAGGAAAAGATCCATTTCCCACAATACCTCTAACATCTAGATTATTACTAATATTCGCAATCAAATCATTGGAGTTATCAATAACAGTAACATCATGTTTTTGTGCCGATAATCTTTCGGCTATACCAAAACCAACTTGTCCTGCACCACAAATGACTACTTTCATTTAAAATCCTATTGATCGTTTAAATATATTTTTTCTTTATACATCATTTAGGTATTTATTGTCTTAATTAAATTTTCTATCATAACTAGAAATTCCTAAATATTTAAGTTTTCTATGTAACGCAGATCTTTCCATTTGTATGAATTCCGATGTTTTTGATATATTTCCGTTGAATCTTGCCAGTTGTGATATCAAATAGTCTCTTTCAAATAAATCTCTTGCGTCTTTCATCGTTAATGAAATTAAAACATCACCCCTGTTATTATTTATATTTGAAGGTAGCTTAATTTTTAATTCACTTGGAATAATATCAACTTCAATAAGATCATTAGCGTTATCGTTTGCTAACATGATCAAACGTTCAATATTATTTTTCAATTCTCTGACATTACCAGGCCAACTATATGATTGGAGGATTGCCATCGAATCTGATGATAGTTTCTTATTAGATACACCAGTTTGTTCAGTGAATTGATTTAAATAATATCCTGTTAACACCGGTATGTCATCTCTTCTGTCAGCTAAACTTGGTATATGCAATGGTGATATTGATATTCGATCAAATAAATCATTAGCAAATAACCCTAAGGCTATGTATGATTGAAGGTCTTTATTAGTTGAACAGATAATACGTATATCAACATCTTGTTTGATAGTACCCCCTACTCTTAAAAACTTACTCTCATTGATAACCTTTAATAATGTTTTCTGTGAAGCTAAGGACATTTCAGAAATTTCAGCTAAATAGAGCGTACCGCCATCACAACGTTCTAATACACCTATATGATATTTGTTATTCTTATCAACTAAATCTGAGCCATAAAGTATTTTATCAATATCTTCATTAAGAAAGCTAGAACAATTAATTATTTGGAATGGTAAATTTGACCGCGGTGAATTTGAGTGAATTAATCTGGCAGCAAGCTCTTTTCCGGTACCAGTAGCACCTGTAATTAATACTCTTGAGTTTGATTGTGACAGCTTAGTTATATTTGATCTGATATTATTAACCACAGTTGAAGTGCCGATGAATTCTGTTTGATTGATATATTGATCCTTTAATTCTATAAGTTCTTTCTTCAATAAAGATGCTTCCAAAGCTCTTTGTATTGTTAGAATAAGTTTGGCTGTTTTAAAAGGCTTCTCAATATAGTCATATGCTCCATTTTTAATTGCATTTACAGCAATATCTACATTACCGTGGCCAGATATTATTATAATTGGTATATCGGATCTATAAGATATAATCTTATCTAATAACTGTAGACCGTCGAGTTTACTACCCTCTAACCAAATATCTAATATAATTGCTTTTGGAATACGTTCCATAATTGAATTAAATGCATCATCACTATTTTTAGCATATCTAGTGCTGTAACCTTCGTCGCTTAAAACACCTGATATTAATTTACAAATATCAACTTCATCATCAATTATAAGTATATCTGATATCATTTTGTAACCACTGCGTTATTATTTAAAGATAATTGCTTAGATATAGTAAATAAAGTTCTTGCACCTAATACCTCGTTTTGTTCATTGATTATATTTTCCATAAACAATTTACCGTTATGGTCTTCAGTGATCTTTTTAACGACCGCAAGCCCCAAACCAGTGCCTTTTTCCCTAGTAGTGAAATAAGGCTCTGTAAGTTTATTGATATCATCTATAGGTAAACCGCAACCATTATCAGTGATAATGATATGTATAAATTTATTTTCATCTTTCATTTCAATTTGAATTATACCAGTTTGATTATTTTTATGTTTCACTGCAATAGCTTCTGCAGAATTTTTAATTAAATTTATTATACTTTGACTAATCAAACGACGATCAAAGTTAAGAAGTGTTTGTGTGTCAGGTAAGTTTGAAATAAATTCTATATTTTGATTTGATACTTTGTACATTATTATGTTCTGTTTAATAACATCACAAATATCATTTTTTTCTATTATAGTAGAAGGCATTTTCGCAAACGAAGCAAATTCATCAACCATTTGACCTATATCACCAACCTGACTAATAATGGTCCCAACACACTCTTCAAAAACATCTATGTCAGATATTATTTCAGGTGTATATTTTCTTTGCAGTCTTTCGGCAGAAAGTAATATTGGTGTTAATGGATTTTTAATTTCATGGGCTATTCTTCGTGCAACGTCAGCCCAAACTGATGATCTTTGTGCTTCAACAAGGTCTGTAACATCATCAAAAGTTATTACAATAGCACTTTTTAAAATATCTTTTTCTTCTTTTGTTGTTTTTATATGCAAATTTCTTTCAAATCCATTCTTCTTAATTTTTATATTTTGATCAACATTAAAACTATTTTTAAATGCGTTAATAAGAAAATCAGAGAATTCAGGACTTACATCTATAAGACTTTTACCAATTAACTCAGATAAGTCTTTTTCTAAGAAATCGCATGCAAAGGAATTAGCAATTTGAATATTACCATTTGTATCAACTCCTATAACACCAGAAGTAACACCAGATAGAACGGCTTCTGTAAATTTTCTTCTCTCATCAATCATAGTATTATTTAATATAAGCTTCTCTCTCTGGTTTTTAAGCTCATTAATCATCGTGTTAAAAGTATAAACTAGATTCGATATATCGTCATTTGTATTGGTGTGGGAAATAGTTGTATCAAAATTACCCTCAGATGCACTTTTAGCAGCTCTAATTAGTTGTGATATTGGGTTTGCAAGTCTATTAGCAAAGAAGATACTAAACCAAATAACGACACTTAAAAAAACTAGAGATAGACCAATATATTGAAGAGCAAACGTATACTGCACATCAGATCTTCTTTTTATTAAATCATCATAATCATTTTTACTAGAATTTAATTGCTCTAAATGTTTTATTACTAAAGGGTCAACTGCACGATATATAAGTAAATATGAATCAACAAAGTCTGGCAACAATATCAGTGCGCTAACCATATTATAGTTATTTGGTTTAAAAACAACAGTAGTACCTCGATCTGCTAAATCAAAAGAGTCATCAGATGGTATTGAATACCCAATCTCAAATGAAGGTGTATTTGTCCTAATTTGAACTCTTCCCATACTATCAACAATATAAGCACCGCTGAGCTCTCGAAGTCTTGCTTGTCTAATAAAATATTTACCAAAGCTATCAATATCATTAATAAAATATTTATAAGATCGATTTAAATCAAATTGCATTGCACTAATTTCAGAGCGCACATTATTACTATGCTCATTAAGATAGCTCTGAGCTACAATATTAGAATTGTTAATGATTGCATATGTTTTTTCGGAAAACCATGCATCTAAACCCCTGTCTAATGTAATTGTTGCCAATATAATAACTATAATAGCTGGGATTGCTGCAACAACACCAAATAAACCGATTAATTTTAATTGCAGATTGGATCCTGGAATCTTTCTTTTTGCATTAATTAAAATCCTTGTAATTTTCACAATGATTAGGGAAAAAATAAGCATTACAAATATAATATTTGCCACGAACAAAAATATAATCATGTTATTACTTGGAGTAATTGATGACTGACCAGTTAATATAAACCAAGTTGAAAAGCTAAGAACAGAAGCGAAGGTAATTATAAACAAAGCAACTAAAAGATCTGAATTTAGGTAACGTATTGTCCTATTGAAATATTTTATATAATTTGAAACCATGTGTATAATATCTATCTATTATCAATATTTATTATATTATTTCTAAAGTGTATAAAAACATATCAAAAAATTAATTTTTAGTATTTTTATACACTGTGATACTTAGGTCTTTTATTTTTTTTCTCAAGGTATTTCTATTAATCCCTAATAATTTTGCAGATTTTATCTGATTACCATTAGTTATGGCAAGGATATAAGAGATTAGAGGTCTCTCGAATGTTTCTAATATTTCATTATAAATTCCATTTGGTAGTTTTTCTATAACATCAATACTAAAAGTATTAAGAAAATTTTCGATAGATTCACTTATGTTAAAATTTTTATTAGAAATAGTATTTGATATAGCTTTCATTTTAATTAATTCTGCTTTTACAATTTCAAGAGTTATAACTTCATTAGTATAGAGTGCCATGATTCTATTAATTAAATTCTCAAGTTCTCTAACATTCCCAGGCCAATCATAATCATGTAATTGCTCAAGAGCATTGTTATTTATATCAATTTGCCTTGCAACTTCGGTAACATCTTTTTGCATAAAATATTTTACAAGCAACGGTATATCTTCTTTTCTATCTCTAAGGGGTGGAATATTTATAGGTACGACATTCAATCTGTAATATAAATCTTCTCTAAATAATCCTTGTTCTATTTGTTGTGATAATAATCTATGTGTAGCTGCAATAATTCTAACGTTTATCTTTGTAGGCTTTGTACCTCCAACAGTAATAATTTCACCTTGCTGCAATACCCTAAGTAATCTAGTTTGCGCCTCCAATGGCATGTCACCAATTTCATCAAGAAATAAAGTTCCATTATGCGCTAATTCAAATTTTCCAATACTTTTATTTATTGCTCCAGTAAAAGATCCTTTTTCATGACCAAATAATTCTGATTCAATTAAATCCTTTGGGATGGCTGCCATATTTATAGCTACGAAGTTACCATTTTTTCTTTTCCCAAAATCATGCAATGCTTTTGCAATCAATTCTTTGCCTGTACCCGATTCACCGGTTATCATAACAGTTAAGTCTGTTTGTGTTAGCTTTGCCATTGTTTTGTATATCTCTTGCATAGCATCCGACCTTCCGACTAATGGAATAATTTCCTGCTCTACAAGTTGGGTGTTTTTATTTTTTTTGGTTGTTTTTTCACTTATCGCTCTATTAACTATGTTTAAAAGTTCATTTAGGTCAAAAGGTTTTGGCAAATACTCAAATGCTCGTTTTTCTGCGGCAGTAATTGCAGTCATTAGAGTATTTTTTGCACTCATTGTAATTATTGGGAGATCAGGTTTTAAAGTTTTAATTTTGGGTATCAGATTAAAAACATTTTCGTCCGGCATAACAATATCGGTAATTATAACATCAACTTTATCTTTATTAATAATATCCCATAAGCTAGCAGCATTAGATGCAAGTCTAACGTCGTAGCCTGCCCTATTTAAGGCATGATTAAGTACAGTCCTAATAGCTGTATCATCATCTGCTACTAATATTAATCCTTTAGTCATATCACTTCTCCAATTGTATTAGTATAAATAGGTAATAAGATCTCAACTTTTGTTCCAGATGGCGATGAATTGAATTCAATAATGCCATCGTGATCTTGTATTATTTTCATAGCTATTGCTAAACCAAGTCCGGAACCATTTGTTTTGTTGGTAACAAAAGGTTCATAAAAATTATCTATAATAGAATTAGGTATACCAGGGCCATTGTCCTCAATACTAACGCATAGCGATATATTTATTTTTTCACTACTAGAAGGTAGGGCAATTCTCATACCTGAGAGAAACGCAGTTCTTAATATAATTTCTCCAGATATATTATTTTTAATAATAGCCTCTGTACTATTTTTTATAAGATTTAAAAAAACCTGTATTAATTGATCTTTATTTGCCTCAATGCAAGGCAAAGATGGATCAAATATATCTATAAATTTTACATCTTTTGAAAAACCATTTTCTGCAATTCTCTTTACTTTATTTAAAACAGAGTGAATATTAATTGTTTCTTTTTTTAATGTTCTTTCATCAGTAAATACTTCCATACTGTCTACTAATTTTGTAATTCTATCAGTTTCGTCACATATAAGATCGGTTAGTAATGAATCTTCTTCCTTTGCATTATCTCCTAATAATTGAGCTGCACCTCTTATTCCAGAGAGTGGGTTCTTTATTTCATGAGCTAACATTGAAGATAAACCAACTATAGTTTTAGTAGAACCCATTTTAAGATACTGTTTATCAAATTTAACAGCTATATCCCTTTCAATAAGTAATATCATTATATATGGGTCGTTGTTTTCAACATAGGTAGTTTGTATATCTAGAGCTTTAAGTACTTTATTATTTATTGTATTGATTTTTACAGAATATTCATTGATTGATATTTTTTTGCTCTGCACTTGATTGATAAGATTTATTAACGGACTAGAAAACGGTAAAAATGCATCAATTTTATTTTTCTCTAATATTACACTGCTTGCCCCAAAAAATATTTCAGCAGCATTATTGCTAATTACAATATTATTCTCTTTATCAACGAATAATAGCGGATGATTTATTGAACGGAGAAGTAAGTCAATACTGATATTATTTTTTTGAGTAAATTTTTTAACCATTTAAATATATCTCATTGTTACTTAAAAGATATGATTTAATCATAGACTTTACTTTTATTGGATTTGTTTGTTTATATATTTCGGACAGAAAAACTTTAACATCATGTGTAGTGTTTAATTTTGATATATACCAAGATATATGTTTACGTGAGATTCTATTCCCTCGTTCAATACCATAACAGGATAACAACATTTCGTAGTGAGTGATTATTGTATTGCAGATAGTATTCAAGGGTTGATCTTCTTGTTTTATGTTGTCATTTATATACGACTGAATCTGCCCAGGTAACCATGGCGCACCTAAGGCTGCTCTTCCGATCATAACGCCATCTGCTTTTGTTATGCGGAGACACTCTTTTGCACTATCTATTGAAGAAATATCGCCATTTGCAATTAGCGGTACCTTGATATTGTCTTTGATCTTTGAAATATAACTCCAATCAGCAAGACCGTTATAAAATTGATCCCTAGTTCTTCCATGAACCGTTAACATTGACATACCAGAAGATTCTAAATCCTTTGATAATGGAATAACATTCATATTATCTTTATCCCACCCAAGACGCATTTTAACAGTTATGGGAACATTTATTTTTTTTACCAATAACTCTATTATACTAACAGCTAGTTTTGGTTCTCTCATTAGAGATGCACCAGCATCACCACTGGTAACTTTCTTTGCAGGACATCCCATATTAATATCAATTACATCAGCACCATTATCTACAGATATTTTTGCAGCTTCAAGAATCTCATCTGGATTTCTTCCTAAAAGCTGTATTAGAAATGGAATATTGTTATTATCTGTATGTTTTTTTGCTCGTAGTAATGTTGATTTATCTTTTTTAATTAATTCTTTTGATGCAATCATTTCACAAATTAAATTAGGGTTACCGAATTTTGATGAAATCACCCTGAATGGATAATCAGTAATACCAGACATTGGAGCCAAGAAAACATTAGATATTGTTTTTGAACTATTAATCTTTATGCTACTCATTACAATAAAATGCCTATTATTTATACATATCTATTTATTGCCTTATTTTAATGCATTTGTAAATATATATTCTATAGTTTATTATAATAAATAAATTTTTTAATATCGGATAAATTTGTGACATTGTACGAAAACAAACTAATTAATGTAATTATTACTGCAGCAGGAAACAGTTCAAGGATTGCAAATAATCACAATATACCAAAACAATATATTAAGATAAATGGTAAATATATATTATTATATTCAATTGAAAAATTCTTTTTAAATAAAAATATTAATAGAATTTATTTATGTATAAATACAGATCACTACATATATTACAATGACTTAATTAATAGTATTAATAGTGACATTAAAGAGAAAATTATTATAATTAAAGGTTCTTTAACACGTCAACAAAGTGTTTATAATTGCTTAAAGATTATTAATAACGATAAAGACAACATACCTGATCTTATCTTTATACATGATGCAGCAAGACCAAATTTTGATGCTAATATTATTGATGACTTGCTGTCTAATTTAGAAAATAGAGATGGAGTTATACCTGTTGTACCAATATTTGATACAGTAAAAAGATTATCTAAAAATTCATCTATCTTCACAGAAAATAGAGATGAATTATTTTTATCACAAACACCTCAATTATTTAGTTTTCGAAAATTATTTAATGCACACCAATTGGCCATAAAAGATCATATTTATACAGATGACGCCGAAATATGCGAACACAATAATTTAATTATATATACAATTGATGGTAATATTGATAACTATAAAATCACAACTACAGATGATATAATTAAATTTGAATCCCTGATTAATGAAAGATTTGATATGAATTCAAGAGTTGGTTTGGGGTTTGATGTTCATAAATTCACTGACGGCAACAATATTAAACTGTGTGGAATAGATATTCCATTCCATAAATCGCTATTGGGTCACTCAGATGCAGATGTTGCACTACACGCTCTTACAGATGCAATATATGGCTCTATTGGTGACGGTGATATAGGGGAGCATTTCCCTCCTTCTGAAAAAAAATGGGCTAATTCTAATTCAGAAATTTTTCTTATTCATGCTTTAGATAAATTGAAATCAAGAAAAGCATTTATATCAAATATCGATATTGTTATTATCTGCGAAGAACCTTATCTTAGTAAATACAAACCACTGATGGTAAATAATTTATCTAAATTAGTTGGTATAGAGGATAATAAAATCTCTGTTAAAGCAACTACCACAGAAAATCTAGGTTTTACAGGAAGAAAAGAAGGCATTGCAGTACAATGTATAATATCAATTAATATACCTACATAGGAAATATTTATATGTTCGATGAAACAATAATTAGTAAAGTTAAAGACTTCATGGATTTGTGTGTTAAAAATAAAATATATATAGCTACGGCAGAATCTTGTACCGGCGGTCTTTTAGCTGCATATATTACTTCCTTACCAGGATCATCTTTAATATTTGATCGGGGATTTGTAACATATTCTAATGATGCTAAACACCGAATACTTAATATACCAATAGAAATGATAAATAAATATGGTGCTGTTTCTGAAGAAATTTGCACTGAAATGGTTAAAAAAACGCTACAGTATAGTGCTAACTTATCAATATCCATTACTGGCATAGCGGGGCCAACAGGAAGTGATGCTGTCAAACAGATAGGCTTAGTCTATGTTGCAACTAACTACAAAGGCAACATAATTTGTAGAAAATTTAATTTTGGAAATATTGGCAGAGATAATGTTAGAAATAAAACTATTTTAGAAGCTATAGACTTAGCTAAAACAAATATCTTGGCTTAAAAATATAACTCGTTTGCTCTTTTCTCAAATGCACTAACGTATTTATTAAAAACCTTACTAAACATAAGTGTTATTATCGGCGAAATCGGTGTATCCATTAACTCAAAATCAATAGTAAAATTTACTATACATCCGCCATCCTTATCTTTAAAAGACCAAGCATTATTTAAGTTTTTAAATAATCCATCATAATTATTTACTAAAATTATTTTATTTTTTCTATCTAAGATTACTTTTGATGTAAAATCTTCTTTTATTAAGCCAATACCAACAGTCATCCTTGCTATAATTATATTTTTTTTATTTTCTATACTTGTATTAGCAACAATGATTTCTTTACATGCTGGTACGAATTTAGGGTATTCTCTTATGTCACTAACAAGATCAAACATGAGTGATGCACTATGGTTAACTGCTTTTGTAACTGACTGTATTGGCATATTAACTTACACTTAAATTTCGCGATTGTTGCAGTAATTTAAAATGTTCGTCAGCATGGTAAGATGAACGTGTTAAAGGACTGGAAGAAACTAATAGAAATCCCTTTGATTTTGCTACTATTTCATAACTTTTAAATTCATCTGGATGTATGTAAGCCATAACTGGGGCATGTTTTTTTGTTGGTTGTAAATATTGACCTATAGTTAAGAAATCTACACCAGCTGATCTTAAATCATCCATAACTTGAAGAACTTCATTTCTTTTTTCGCCCAAACCAAGCATTAAACCTGATTTTGTAAATATCTTTGGATCTATTGACTTAACTTTATGTAAAAGGTTTAAGGAATGATAATAACGAGCACCTGGCCTAATTGTTAAATAATTAGATGGGACAGTTTCTAGATTATGATTAAAGACATCAGGGGATGCCCTTACAACCAGTTTATAAGCATTGTCTTTTCTAAGAAAATCTGGAGTTAAAACTTCTATAGTTGTTTTTGGTGATAATAGCTTAATCTTATTAATAACTTCAGCAAAGTGGGTTGCTCCGCCATCAGGCAAATCGTCCCTATCGACAGATGTTATAACAACATGTTTTAATTGAAGTTCATTCACAGCTATTGCAATATTAGTCGGTTCCGTTTGATCTAAACTTTTAGGTATCCCGGTTTTTACATTACAGAACGAACAAGCTCTTGTACAAGTATCACCCATTATCATCATAGTAGCATGTTTCTTTTCCCAACATTCGCTAATATTTGGGCATGCAGCCTCTTCACATACAGTAACTAATTTTAATCTATCGAGTGTATTTTTTGTAAAATTATAACCTTCTGATAATCTAGAACGAACCTTAATCCAGTCAGGTCTTTTAATTATCTCTACGTCTGGTTTTCCAACGTGTTGTGGTTGTCTTAAAGTTTTATCTTTAGAGGATATATTGTCTATAATATTGACCATTTAATACACCTCATTAATTTGTTAAAAATGAATCGATATATCATAAGCATTTAAAACAGCTTCATGTAGTGATTCAGAAAGCGTAGGATGAGGGAAAACCGTTGTTTTAATATCCTCTTCTGTACCCTCCATATTTTTAGCTATTGCGTATCCATGAATGAGTTCGGTTACACCATCTCCTATCATATGTGCGCCGAGTAATTCTCCTGTCTTTTCATCGTAAATAACCTTAACAAAACCACTTGTTGAACCAATAGCTTGAGCTTTACCATTAGCCATTAATGGAAATTTACCAACTTTAATATTGTAATTTTCAGATGCTATTTTTTCAGTCAGACCAATCGAAGCTATCTGCGGGGTTGAGTAAACGCAACCAGGTATATTGTTTTTATTTAAAGGGTGTAAATTTTCTAACCCACTTATCTTCTCGACACATATAACTGCTTCGTGTGAAGCTTTATGAGCCAACCATGGTGCGCCAGCGACATCCCCTATAGCATATATATTTTTAATATTTGTATTTGACCATTTATCTGTAATTATGTGACCATTTTCAGTCTTAATATCTATATTTTCTAAACCTAAATTATCAATATTTCCTATTATACCGATAGCAATAATGACTTTGTCTACTTCTATAGTATTAATTTTATTTTTTTTATCTTTAATTTTTAAAATTTCCTTACTGTCCTTACTGGAAATTTTTTGAACACTAGTTTGAGTATAAAATTTTATACCCAGATCAGAAAATTCTTTTTTAGCATGTTCAGATACTTCCTTATCTTCACTAGGTAATATATTATCAGCAATCTCAATAACACTGACATTTGAACCTAAAGCATTGTAAAAACTAGCGAATTCCATACCAATTGCACCAGAACCAATAATAGCAATATTTTTAGGCAGTTCTTCCGGAACCATCGCCTCCCTATAAGTCCAAATATTTTTACTTAGCTTTACATCTGGTAATAATTTAGCCCTTGCTCCTGTTGCAATAATTATATTATCTGACTTAATATCATATATATTACCGTTATTATTTACTTTAAGATGATTATTTGTAACAAAGGTTGCCGATCCTATTAAAAGATCTATTTTATTCTTTTTTAATAAATAACTTATACCATCCGATAGGGTTTTTGCAACACCCCTTGATCGTTTAATAATCTTTTTAAAATCAATACTAACTTTATCTGCTTTAATTCCATAAAAATCTGAATGCTTTAACATTTGATATACTTCAGCTGATTTTAAAAGAGATTTAGTTGGAATACACCCCCAATTTAAACAAACTCCACCAAGACTTTCCTTCTCAACAATTGCGGTCTTAAGACCTAGCTGAGCAGATCGAATGGCAGCAACATATCCACCAGGACCAGAACCTATTATAACAACATCGTAATTATCATTCATAAAAAACTCCAAAATTTAAAATTTATAATAGTAGTAATGACGGATCTTCAATTAATTGTTTAAAATAACTAATAAATTTAGCTGCAACGGCACCATCAATCACTCTATGGTCAGAAGTCAATGTTACTGTCATAACATTATCAATTGCTAATGCGCCGTTAATAATAACTGGTCTTTCTTCAGCTATCCCAACAGATAATATAGAACTTTGAGGTTGATTAACAATCGAGTTAAAAGATTTTATTCCATAAGACGCTAAACTTGAGATAGAAAAATTTCCACCCTCATAATCAGATGATTTTAATTTTCTTTCCTTTGCAGTGTTTATTAAAATTTTCGACTCCACAGAAATTTCCTTTAAACCTTTTATTTCAACATTTCTAATTATTGGAGTTATTAAGCCGCCTTCAATAGCAACAGCAAAACCAATATCTGCAGTGTGATGTTTTAAAATAGAATTACCAGCCCAAGATGAATTAACTTCCGGCACCTCCAATAAACATTTTGAAGACGCTTTAACAATAAAGTCGTTAATAGATAACTTTATATCTTGATTAGATAATTCTTGATTCATTCGTGCTCTAATCTTATTTAAGCTACTAACGCTGCAATCTATATTTATACTATACTGTGGTATTTCGGATATCGTTTTTGTAAGCCTAGATGCTATAATCTCTCTCATTTTAGTTAGCGGCAAAACATCGTAATTCTTTGGATTGTAATAATCTACCGCATCATTAGAACTGGATAAATTAGATTTATCATTTTTGATATCATCATTTAATTTAGCCGTTGGATTTATAATATCTTTTTTAATAATTCTACCATAAGGACCAGTACCGGTTATTGTTTTGTAATCTATATTTTTTTCAATTGCTAAGCGTTTAGCTAGGGGACTAATTGTAATTTTTTCTTTATGAATTTTTTTACTAATATTTGAATTACTTTCAATACTAATGTCTTGATTATCATCTGAATCATCTAGTGATTTATTATCTTTATTTAAATCAGAATCCGGGTCAGAAAGCTCTTTCAATGTTTCGGTATCTTGCTTTATAGAAGAAATACTTTTATTCGACTTGGTATTATAATTATCGAGATCTTCTTGTGTTTCTTCATCGGTAAGCATTAGTGCTATAACGGTGTTGACAAGAACATTCTCAGTACCAGATGGAATTAGTATCTTTCCTAAAATACCATCATCTATTGATTCAAACTCCATTGTTGCTTTATCTGTTTCTATTTCAGCAATAACATCGCCAGATTTTATAATATCACCCTCGTTTTTTAGCCATTTAGCTAGAGTACCATCTTCCATGGTAGGAGACAAAGCTGGCATGAATAATTCTAATGGCATTTAAAAACCTTTATTTTTATTAATTATAATATATTAAATAATCTTTTTTACTATATCAAGAATATCTTCAACTGTTGGTAGTGCGAGTTTTTCTAAATTTTCAGCATATGGCATTGGAACATCTTTACCTGTAACACGTAAGACAGGTGCGTCCAAATAATCAAAAGCTTCTTCCATTAGAATAGCTGTGATCTCTGAGCCAATTCCTGATTGAGACCAACCTTGTTCTACAATAACACATTTACTTGTTTTTTTGACAGAGCTTATAATTGTATCTTTATCAAGAGGTTTAAGTGTACGTAAATCAATCACCTCAGCATTAATGCCCTCTTTTAATAAAATTTCAGCAGCTTGTATTACAATTTTCATACCAATGCTAAAGGAAATAATTGTAATGTCTTCGCCGGCTTTAACTATATTAGCTTTACCAATCTCTAAGATATCTTGGTCATCAATTTTAACCAAACCTTTATCATTATATAATATTTCATTTTCTAAAAAAATTACAGGATTTGGATTTCGTATAGCAGCCTTTAATAGACCCTTGGAATCATGAGCTGTGTATGGTGCTATAACAATTAACCCTGGTATATGTGAAAACCATGCCGAAAAATCTTGGCTATGTTGCGCCCCAACTCTTGCTGCAGCTCCATTTGGACCTCTAAAAACAATTTGGCTATTAATTTGCCCCCCGCCCATATATAAAGTTTTAGCTGCAGAATTGATAATATGGTCCATAGCTTGAAGAGCAAAGTTGAATGTCATGAACTCAACAATAGGCTTTAATCCAGTAAAAGAAGCGCCAATACTTATGCCTGCAAATCCATTTTCAGTTATAGGAGTGTCAATAACTCTATCTTGGCCAAACTCTTCTAATAATCCTTGCGTAACTTTATAGGCACCTTGATACTCACCTACCTCTTCACCGATAACAAAAACATCCTTATCAAGACGCATCTCCTCTGCCATTGCATCTCTAAGGGCTTCCCTTACACTAGTTTGGTTGTCGTTTGATGGTATTTTTTTTATCGATTTGGTATTTTCTGTTTCTTTTTTAATTGGTTTGACTTTGTTAGTAAAAAGCTTTCCTTTAAGTTCTTCGGTATCTTTACCGGTATTTAATTCTACATCTAATTCTATAATAGCTATAGGTGTTTTAATTTCTATATCCTCAGAACCTTCAGCAATTAATATCTCAGATATAACTCCGTCATACATAGATTCAACTTCCATGCCAGCTTTATCTGTTTCTATTTCAGCAATAATATCACCAGACTGAATATTATCGCCAACCTTAACAAGCCACTTGGTCAAGGAACCTGATTTCATACTTGGAGACATTGCTGGCATTAATATTTTTGTAGACACTTACTTAGACCTTATCTTTATTTAATATATATATCGTTCCACAATTCACTTGGATCAGGAAGTGGGCTATTTTCTGCAAAATCGGCAGCTTCTAATATTTGTTTTTTTACACTAATATCGATATCTTTGATTTCTTTTTCAGATAGAATCTTCTTTTTAAGAATTCTATTTTTAACACTTTCAATAGGATCAGATTGATCTCTGACCTCATTTACTTCATCTCTAGTTCTATACTGCGCAGGATCAGACATGGAATGCCCACGGTACCGATATGTTAGCATCTCTAGTATGTATGGGCCTCCACCATTTCTGGTTCTATCTACTATTCTTTTTCCAGCCTCTACTACGGCATTAATATCCATCCCATCAACTTGTTCACCTTCTATACCAAAGCTGAGACCTCTTTGGGATAAATCTGATTGAGCAGATGATCTCTGTATGCTTGTACCCATTGCGTACCTATTATTTTCGATTATGTATATGCAAGGTAAATTCCAAAGCTTAGCCATATTAAAACTTTCGTAGACCTGACCTTGATTTGCAGCGCCATCACCAAAATATGTTAGAGTTACTCTATCATTTTTTCTGTACTTATTAGCAAAAGCTAAACCCGTACCTAAGGGAACAGATGCGCCGACAATACCGTGACCACCATAAAAATCCATTTCCTTTGAAAACATATGCATGGAGCCACCCTTACCTTTTGAGTAACCATCGCTTTTTCCGAAGAGTTCGGCCATTACACCTCGAGGGTCCATACCACATGCTATCATATGACCATGGTCTCTATATGTAGTTATAAGTTGATCGCCTTTTTCAATAGACATCTGCAAACCAACTACCACTGCTTCTTGGCCTATATATAAATGACAAAAACCACCAATTTTACCCATTCCATAAAGCTGCCCAGCTTTTTCTTCAAAACGTCTAATTTTTAGCATTTCAGTATAAGATGCAATCTCATCAGAATTACTAAGTTTTTTATTTATTTTCTTCGATTTAGTTTTAGTATTTATCATAGTTCACTTTTATATCAGTTTATTTAAATATATATATCAGACTTAATATTTTTTTATTAAACAAAAACAAAACGATCGTTCTAAAAACAATATAAATAATAAAAATTAATTATGATGTATAATAATATCTTCAGGATGTGCGTAATATAATATTTTTTTTGCCTGCTCTTCCAGCATATCAGAATCGAGATTATCTAGTAGGTATATATGGTGCTTTAATTTATTCTTTTCTAACCTTAATACTTCTAAATCTTCTTCTAAAGTCACCATCTGTGTATGTAACTTAGTATTTTTTGCGTAACCACTCTCGCTTATATAGCTATGATACGAGATGTATATAAAAAAAATTATAAAAACAGCGGGTATTAGTGATAGCAATAAATATTTTTTAAACTTTACATAAAACATAGTTTGAATCTTAATATGAAAGTAATTAAAAAATTATTAAATAAATTTGTCAAATACACTAATACCGGGGAATTTTGCTGAACCGCTTAGCTCTTCTTCAATTCTTAAAAGCTGATTATATTTTGCTGTTCTATCAGAACGTGATAGAGATCCTGTTTTAATTTGCCCACAATTTGTTGCTACAGCAAGATCAGCTATTGTGGTATCTTCAGTTTCTCCAGATCGATGAGATAATATACAATTATAACCTTCTTTTTGAGCTAATTTTATAGTTTCTAACGTTTCTGTTAAAGTGCCTATTTGATTTACCTTAATGAGAATTGAGTTCGCAATATTTCTATCGATGCCCTGCTTAAGTCTATCTTTATTTGTAACAAACAGATCATCTCCAACAAGCTGGCATTTAGATCCTATGGATTTGGTTAAACTTGCCCATCCGTCCCAGTCATCTTCATCCATAGCATCTTCAATTGATATGATAGGATAATTTTTAATCAAATTATTGTAAAATGAAACCATATCAGAACTGGTGTAACCATCATTTGCATTTAGATAATATAGTTTATCTTTATAAAATTCGCTGGATGCAGCATCTATTGCTAATAGTATATCTTTCCCGGGCTGGTATCCCGCATCAGATATAGATTTCATAATAATATCTAACGCCTCTTCAGTTGTTTGTATGTTTGGCGCAAATCCACCTTCATCTCCAACTGATGTATTATAATTAGATTTTTTTAAATTACCTTTTAATACCTTAAAAATCTCAGCACCAATTCTTAAGCTTTCACTGAAAGAGGAGACATTAAATGGTATGATCATAAATTCTTGGATATTTATTGGGTTATCAGCATGCGCTCCACCATTTAATATATTCATCATAGGAACAGGCATTATTGATTCGACAGAGCTTGACAGATATTTATAGAGTGGCTGGTTATTAGAAGCTGCTGCAGCTTTTGCTACCGCGAGCGAAACTCCTAGTATTGCATTTGCACCTAAATTACTTTTATTTTTTGTACCATCAAGTTCAATTAAAATCTTATCTACTTTTATTTGATTCGTTGCATCGATTCCTATCAGAGCATCTTTAATAACCGAATTAATAGAACGAACTGCATTTTGAACTCCCATACCACTATACCTTATTCCACCATCTCTCAACTCAACAGCTTCATGTACGCCTGTAGATGCGCCTGAAGGAACCGATGCTCGCCCCTTAGAACCGTCATCTAGGACTACATCAACTTCAACAGTAGGATTACCCCTGCTATCCAGTATTTCTCTACCTTTAATATCAATTATTTTAAACATTAATATCCTCTTTATTTATATAAAAATATTATTTTTTTGCGAGATTATCAAACGCCTTTAATTTTTGTAGCAAATTAGGCATGTCTTTGAAATTAACCATATTATCGCCATCCGAAATTGCTTTTGCCGGATTGTCATGCGTTTCTATAAATATAGACGATAAACCAATTGAAACTGCAGCGATCGAAAGCGTTTCAATAAAATCTTTTTCTCCAGTACTTTTAGAGCCAGATCCTCCAGGTAATTGTATGGAGTGAGTTGCATCAAAAACAACAGGAATATTATAATCTTTCATAATTTTCAGAGACCGGTAATCAACAACTAAATTATTGTAACCAAACATTGTACCTCTTTCAGTAAGTAAAATATTTTTATTACCACTAGAGGTAACTTTTTCAATAACATTACCAATATCATGGGCTGACATAAATTGAGCCTTCTTTAGGTTAATAATCGCACCACTGTTAGAAGCTGCAATTAATAAATCTGTTTGACGAATTAGAAATGCAGGAATCTGTATTACATCAACAAAATCTTTAATTAAATCACACTGTTCAGGTAAATGTACGTCTGTAAGAATTGGAATATTATGGATATTTTTAATTTCATTAAACACATCCAAAGCCTTATCAAGGCCTATTCCTCTTTTACTATGTATGCTTGTTCTATTTGCTTTATCAAAAGACGTTTTAAAAATAAAATTTAAATCAAGATTATTTGATAATTCATTTAATTTGCAAGCCATATCGATTGCATGTTGTTTACTTTCTAAGGCGCATGGTCCAGCAATTAGGGTAAGGGGATCACTATTAGAAATACTATAATTATTTAAGCTAATGGTCTTGTTTGGGATAATCATTTTATTAATCATTTATAAAAGTTAAAGCATCAATATATATCACTTGCTTAAAATAAGTAAACAAATCTTTCGTCAATATTTAATCCAACAATATCATTAATTTTATTTTTTACCATACCTGGCACTGTCATCCTAACAATTGATTCATCGATCATGTTAATTAATGTTAATCGAGTCGTTTCGCCCATAAAATTAACATACTTAATTTTAAAATTATTGTCAGATGATGGCTTAGTTAGCATAAAAGCCTGATCCCTGATTAAAATATCGACTTTATCTCCATCTGTGTACTTTGGAGCCTTAAACCTTCCGATATTACTAAGAGCAAAACCATCGAGAATAACACCATTAAATTCATTGACACCGGAGAATAACTTAACAGTATTTTTATCTACAGGATCTAAAAAAAGATCTTCACTTGTTCCGACTTGTATAACCTCTCCATCTCTCATTAAAACAATTCTATCGCCCATTAACATTGCTTCTTCAGGATCATGTGTTACAAGAATAATTGAAACATCACTTTTTTTTAATATCATAATTGTCTCTTCTCTAAGAGAGTCTCTGAGCGAGCGATCTAATCCTGAAAATGGTTCATCCATTAATAATATTAAAGGCTCGGGAGCAATAGCTCTAGCTAAGGCAACTCTTTGTTGCTCCCCCCCAGATAGCATATGAGGATACGATTTACGATAATTTTCTAATCCAACATTTATTATTGTTTTATTTATTTTATTAACACGATCGGTTCTATTAAGACCATCAAGACCGTAGGCAATATTCTCCTCAACAGTAAGATGTGGAAACAGAGCATACTCTTGAAACATTAGACCTATTGATCTAGAGTTTGCTGGAATATTTATATTTGGACCTGATATTTCATTTTCATTGATGTAGATCGCACCAAATGATTGGTCCTCTAAACCAGCAACCACTCTTAGGAGGGTAGTTTTACCGCAACCTGAATTGCCAAGCAAACAGAGAACTTCTCCAGGATACAAGCTTACATTAATATTAGATAATATATGTTTATCTTCTATTTTCTTGCATAATGAATCTATTCGAAGCCTTGGTATACAGAGATAATTTGTTATTTTTTCCATTAAGTTAAGCTATATATCTATTTAATTATAAATCATTAATAATATTTAAATTTTCATTCAAAATATTATCTTTGTCTAAAATATCTAAAAGACCATCTCTTTTTAAATCATCTAAGTTTGGTAAATGTTTTATATCATCTAAACTAAAATCTATTAAGAACTTATCAGTAGTTTTATATAATATTGGTCTTCCAGGGCTTTGTTTCTTTCCGGCTATTTTAATCCAATTTAACTCCAACAGAGAGTCTAACGATCCACTACTAATACTAACACCCCTTATCTCTTCAATTTCAGCCCTTGTTGAGGGCTGATGATAAGCTATAATAGCCAATATTTCTTTTGCTGCATTGGACAATTCCTTGTTTTTATTAATTTTAAATTCCATTAAATAAGTTAGATCACTAGCAGTAACAAAAAAACAACAATTATTTCTATAGATAAAATTTATACCCTTATTTTCGTATATAATTTTTATTTTTTCGAAAATCTTAAAGAGGTAATTACTATCTCCACCGGATATCTTTGACAATAAATATTCATGACTTAATGGTTCGTTGCAAGCAAAAACTAATGCTTCTATAATACGAATATCATTATCAATATGATTATAATAATCCGAGGTCTCATTAAGACTAGATTCCGTTTTATTAATCTTATTAAAATTAATCTTTGAAAGTAACTTTTTTCTTAACGTCATTTTTGTATCATTTTTATTTAAATTAATCAGTTTTTATAAATATATCATCAAAATTTTTATTTTGTCTAAGATTTATCTTTCGTTCCTTAGCAAGTTGCAAAATAGCAATAAATGAACTTGCTTTTTTGCTAAGGTCATTATCACTAGTAGCATCAGCATGATTCAAAATACTATCAAAGGTTATCCATTTTTTTAGTAGTGAAAATAGTGAGATTATATTTCTTCTTGCGTCATCAATTGTAATTATATTTAACTTTATAAAAGATAATGCCTTAGGTTTATCTATTTTATTTATAGACATATATCTTTTAATTAAATCAAAAAGAGTATTATGATAAACGGTATCTGTAATTTCATTTACGTATTCAGGCATACCTCTTAAGAAAACATCTCTTCCAATAATCTTTTTTTCAAATAATAGCCTTGATGATTTCCTCATTGCATCTAATCTTTTTAATCTATGCGTTAATAGCTCGCTTAAGAAGTCTGCATCAACCTCTTCTTCATTATTATTAGGTATAAGTAACTTACTTTTAAGAAAGGCAAGCCACGTTGCCATAACAAGATAATCTGCCGCTACTTCAATTTCCAAATTAACCATGTTGGCTATATAATCTATGTATTGCAATGCTAAGGCAGAGATTGAAATTTGTGTTAAGTCAACTTTTTGTGTTCGTGCTAACATTAAAAGTAAATCGATAGGACCTTCGAACCCATCAATATCCAGTAAAAAACTTTTACTGTCATAATTTGATACTATTATGTTATTTTCGTTTAATTTATTCACCATTTTTATTTAAACTAATAATTAATATATTTATATTTACTTTGTTAGAATATTTAACTCTTTTTTATACTCAATACGATCGATGTTACTATTTTTTGCCTGACATAGATTCATATAATGATATAATTTTTTATTACTTAATTTTGGTATTAACTCTAAATTATTACAAATCTCTTCGTTATTTGAGCTACAATCTAATAAAATATCACAACCAGCTAAAAAAGTTTTAGAAATTTTCTCTTCCATTGTCCCCTCTAAAGCACCCATTGTGATATCATCCGTAATTATTATTCCATAAAAATTAATTGATTCGCGAATTAGTTTAATAATAACACTTGAAAAGGTTGCTGGGTTATATGGATCAATATCTTTATAGAGCACATGAGCAGTCATACACAATGGTAGTTTATTTAGATACACAAAAGGACGGAAGTCTGTTTTACTAAGGATATCCAAGGATGTATCAACTATTGGTAGATCTATATGGCTATCTTTATTTGCTCTTCCATGGCCAGGAATATGTTTTATTAGTGGTACACAGCCTCCATTTATAATGCCCTTAGACATTTCCATGCCAAGGAGTGATACTTTCTCGTGATTAGTACCAAAAGATCTATTGCCTATGACAGCGTGAGTTTCAGAAAATGTTAAATCTAGTACTGGAGAACAATTAATATTGATACCAACTTCGCTAAGTTCATCTGCAATTAAACTTCCCGTTAAAAAAGCCACTCTTTTGCCAATGTCTTGAGAGTTGTCAAAAATATAGCCTATATTTTGAAAACTAATATATTGATCCCAAATTGGCTCTTTAAGTCTTTGAACCCTTCCGCCCTCTTGATCAACTAGAAAGGAGACATCTCTTTTTAATAATATTTTAATATCTCTTATTAAGGATATTAACTGTTGTTTATTTTCAATATTTTTATCAAAAAGTATTATGCCAAATGGATTGATTTTCTTTAAGTAAACTTTATCTTTCTTGGTTAGAGATAGTCCTGGTATACTAACAATTATAGCGGATGCATTCATCTCTATTCTAACTCCCTTACGATACAGCCATCAAGACCTGCATCCCGAAGAGATGAGCATAATTTTATTGCCTTAGATCTATCTTGAAACGGACCTATTCTAACCTTATACCAAGTACCTAAATTACCTAAATTATCTACTTTAACTAGATTAATGTGTTCGGGATTATTAGAATTTAATAATACTGGATATCTAAGGAGCATATTTTTATAAAAATTATCAGCTTCAAGTAAAGATGATACTGAAGCAACTTGTATTCCATAGAAATCCTTTTTAAATTCAAATATCTCAGTATTATCTAAATCAACCGACAAAGATTCAAATAATTGGTTATTTAACATCTTATCTTTTATATTTAATGGTTTTAATAAAGGTAACTTATTAATTTCTTTTTCAAATTCAATATCATTAACTTCTTCTAATGCGGAAAGTTGAGCTAAATTACCATCATTCTGATTAGTATTAGAATTTTGTATAATTATTTTAGCCGAGCTATTTTGGTTTTCTATTTTTTTTAATATATTTAACTCATCTGAGACAATGATTGATTGTGTTTTGGTTGCATCATTTTTTATTATTATTTCCTTGTTAATTTCGTTGGCAGGAATATTAAAATTACCATTATCCAATACTTTAATTGGATTGATATTTAATGTGTTATTTTCATTAATAAAAGCCTCAACGGTTGTAATTGTTTGATCAAGTATAGATAAATCTTTGCTTATAATTACTGTAGGGACTAACTTTGGGGTTTTTATAAATACACCAGAGTTATTATCACTGGGAGCTATTGGTTCTGGAAGCTCAATTTCTGTAACTATAATGCCAATATTATTTTCACGATCTATATAATTTTCATTCTCAATAACAGAACTTACTAAAAAGGATTCTTCAGCCTCATCTAATAAAGTTCCATCTGTATAAGAGGTATTGATAATTTCATCGTTCATTAATTCTATGTTATCAGGTTCTACTATAGCTTTATAAACTTTGGTATTCTGAAAGCGTATTTTATTATCAGAATTTACATCAGATGAAGGAAATGTTTTAAATGGATAAGTGGAACCCTTAGTTACAATACTAACTTCATCAGAAGAGGTAGTATAGTAAATATAGGAAAAGATAATAATAATAGATAAAAATGAAATAAATAATAATAAGCTAAAATTTAACCTATTGGAGTTGGAATTATTTTCTTTTTTAGATAAATTATTTTCTTTACCTTGATTTAATATATTTTTATTCAATATAAACCTCAATATGCAGCTAATCTAATTCATTTCTTGTGGTGAATTTACACCAATTATATCTAAGCCTGATTTTAAAACATTACTTATTGCTAATAGTAATGAGATTCTTGATTTTGTTAGATCTTTATTGTCAATGTTAATAAATCTTAGGTTTTCATTATCATTTCCTTTATTCCACAATGTATGGAAATCTGAAGATAACTCGTATAGATAATAAGCAATTCTATGAGGCTCGTGATTTTGTAATGTTTGCTGTAAAATTTTAGGAAAATGAGCTAGTTTTTTTATCAACTTAATCTCCTGAATATCATTTAGTAAAGTATAATCAGTATCGCTAAGATCTTTATAATCAAAGCTTATATTAATATTAAGTTCTTGTAGTTTTCTAGATACAGAAAATATTCTTGCATAAGCGTATTGAACATAAAAAACTGGGTTATCTCTTGATTTTTCTGTAACTTTTGAAAAATCAAAATCTAAAGGTGCATCATTTTTTCTAAACAACATCATGTATCTAAGGGCATCACAGCCCACCTCATCAACAACTTCATTAATAGTAATAAATTGGTTAGCTCTCTTAGACATCGTTACGGGCTTACCTTCTCGAAAGAGCTTGACTAATTGACATAAAACAATGTTCAAGCTAGCTTCGCCATCAGTTATTGCATCTAATGCTCCCTTAACTCTCTTTAAATAACCCGCATGATCAGCACCCCAAACATTGACCATTCTTGAATAACCCCGATTAAATTTATTATAGTGATAAGCTATATCGCTAGCAAAATAAGTATGAGACCCATCATTCTTGGTTACAGCCCTGTCAATATCATCACCGTAGTTAGTTGATTTAAATAGCTCTTGTTCGCGTTCATCGTAATCCTCAACTATTATTTTTTTAGGTTTTTGCAATACGCCATGATAAAGTAAATTTTTATTTCTTAAATTATCTAAGCATGTGTTTAGTTCGTTATTTCTGATCAACGACATTTCCGAAAAAAATAAATCATGTTGTATATTAATTTTTTTAAGGTCTTTTTTTATGATTTTTAATATAAAGCTAATAGTATGATCTCTAATTATAGACGTGTATTTATCACTATCCATATCTAGTAACTCAGGACCATATTGTTTATAGATATTTTCTGTTATTGGTTGAAGATATTCACCTTTATACTCGATATCTTCATCATTCGATGTTTCAGTTAAGCCAGATAATAATTTGTATCTATAGATTACTGATTTTGTTAATTCTATTATTTGACCACCAGCATCATTAACATAATATTCCTTTATAATATCGAAACCCATTTTTTTATAAAGGTTTGCAATTGTATCTCCAATAATTGCCCCCCTACAATGGCCAATATGTAAAGGACCTGTTGGATTTGCAGAAACATACTCAATATTAACTTTTTGATTATTTCCAATATTTTCAAAACCAAAATCTTTCTTTTGATTATTGATAGATTCTAAGCATGAATGCCAAATAGAATTTTTCAAATATAAATTTATAAAACCTGGGCCAGCCAATACAACTTTTTCAACTTCTTCTGTATCCATTAGATTGGATATTAAAAAATCAGAAAATTCTTTAAACGTAATATTTGATTCTTTGGCTAGGACTAATAACGCATTTGTAGAGAGATCACCGTGATTTTCATCTTTGGGAATCTCAAATTTTATATTTTGAAGCTTTATATCATCTCTAATAACATTGTTATTGATTAATTTTTTACACAAATCATGCAAAATATTATCGAATTTATAAAATATATCAGTACTCATATTCTTATAATTATCTTAAATTAATTAAATAAATGTTTAATTTATAAACCACATATTTTATAAATTATTAAATTTTTTAATTGCGAATGAATCGCTCATGCAAGCAATAAAATCACAAATCAATCTTTTATTTGTGTTATCTTTAATACCATAACTGTTATACCAATTGTTTGGCAACATAATTGGATTCTTAGAATAGAAAATAAATAAATCTTTTAATACTTTTTTACCATAATCCGAATTAACTAAGACATTTTTATTTTTATACATGTTTCTGTGTAAAAATTTTTTAATTTCAATTATTTCAATATTTAAATTATCCGAAAAATTTACCACTAATTCATTAGTTTTCTTAATGTCACTATATTTATTAATATTTAATTTCTCCATCCTTCTTATAGTTTCATCAACAACATCATGAATTAAATTATTAATTAAACTTCTAATCATTTCATATGTTTTTATATTACTATCCATTGAACCAAACTTTAAATCATTTGTATCCAATATTTTATTGATAATATGAATCTCTTTTAGATCGTCTATAGAAAAAAAACCTGCCCTTATACCATCATCTAGATCATGGCAATTATATGCAATATCATCAGATATCGCTGCGATCTGTGCTTCTAGTGATGGTTGAGATATTAAATTAATTTTTGATTCTTGTTCTAATTTTTTATAGAATTTTTTATTATTTATAGCTTTAGCATTAATCGGTCCATTATGCTTTAATACACCCTCTAAAGTATCAATTGTAAGGTTGAGACCGGCAAAATTAGCATATCTTTTTTCTATACTTGTGACAATTCTATATGTTTGTATATTATGATCAAAACCTTGGTCGTCTATCATTATATGATTCAATATATCCTCACCAGCATGGCCGAATGGAGGGTGACCTAAGTCATGAGACAGAGCAATAGCTTCAGTCAAAGATTCATTTCCACCAATAAATAAGTTAAGCGACCTTGCAATTTGAGAAACTTCAAGACTATGTGTAAGTCTATTACGATAATGATCGCCTTTATCAGTTGTAAAAACTTGAGTTTTATTGGCCAACCTTCTAAATGCAACCGAATGCATTATTCTATCTCTATCTCTATGATAATTAGATCTATGCAAAAGAGGTTCTTCAGTATGAAATCTTCTAATATCTTTCTGAAGAGTATCATTATTTATTTTATTGTATACATTCATATAAGTTATTATAATTAAATTTATTGTTTTAGATATATTACATATTAATGTTAAAATATATTATATATAGGAGAATTACACAATTACTGTTAAATCAATAGAAATATCTGATAATGCAGCAAATAAGATTTGTGAATTATTAAAAAAAGAAAATAAAGATATTTATTTTAGAATTTCTGTTACTGGCGGTGGTTGCTCAGGATTCCAATATGAGTTTTCCACAGATTCAAAGTTAACAGCCAATGATGAAATCTATAAACATAAAGAAGCTACAATCCTTATAGATAAGGTTTCTATTAAATTTTTGCTTGGATCAGCCATCGATTATAAAGAAGACCTAATAGAATCATCATTTAAAATTAATAACCCAAATGCTGCATCTTCATGCGGTTGTGGGACAAGTTTCTCAATTTAAATGAAAATTAATGTAACAACTTGGAACGTTAATGGCATTAGAGCAAGAATTGAAAATGTTTTAGAATGGATAGATAACAACAATCCAGATGTCTTATGTTTACAGGAAATTAAATGCCTAGAAGAAGATTTCCCCAACGAACTATTTACCTCAAAAGGATATAATGTTTATTTACTTGGACAAAAATCTTTTAATGGTGTTGCAATAATTTCTAAATTTGTATCCCAAGATACAAAAAAAAATATCCCAGGTAACACAAGTGACATTCAATCACGAATGATTGAATGTACTTTTAATATTAACTCTAAAAGTATAAAAGTTTGTTGTATTTATTTGCCCAATGGAAATCCTATTGATACAGAGAAATTTACCTATAAAATAGAATGGATGGATAAGTTAAAAAATTATATTGAAAAAGAATTATTAAAAGAAATCCCATATATTGCTCTGGGAGATTTTAATGTTATACCAACAAGAGATGACGCAAAAAATTATGAAGAATGGGTTGATGACGCTTTATTTAATAAGCTAAGTATTCGAAAATATAGAGAATTAATTAATATTGGCTTGTACGATTGCCATATTCTAAAACAAATCCCATTAAAGCAATACACCCAATGGGATTACCAAAGAGGAGCGTGGCAAAATAATAATGGAGTTAGAATAGATCATATACTTTTATCTTCATATGCAACTAAATATTTGAGTGATTATCAAATTGACAAAAATGAAAGATCAAAAGATAAACCATCCGATCATGTCCCAGTAACAGCAACACTTACAATTGATTGACTAATTCTCCATTAATCTAAATTTATTTAGTGATTTTTCTGTCTTTGCTAATAGTTCAGTCAACTCTGAATATTTTTTTTCTTGTTTTAAAATTATATCCTTAGGTGCATTCTCTATAAATTTCTTATTTGAAAGCTTGCCCCCAATAAACAATAAATCTTTTTTTATGACTTCTATTTCTTTTTCTAATCTTAATATTTCATCAGATATACTAATAATATCATTAATATGTAATGCAAAGATGGCTCCATTATAATTTAATTCAATTGTTCCAACAGGCAAATCTTCTACGATATTAATATCAGATATTCTTGCGATTTTTTTAATCGTAATAGAATTATTATTAATATAATTATTTGATGATTTTGATAAATTCTTAACAGAAACTTTAATTTTCAAAGAAGGCGCAATATTTAATTCAGCTCTTAATGACCTAATTTCTGTAATAAAATTAACAATCCAATTCATTTCTAAAATACTATTTTGATCTACTATAGTGGTAGTTGCTGGCCAAGAGTTAGCAATTAACATTTTCTTGGGTGTTTTCTTATTTGCAAATTCCCATAATTCCTCGGTAACAAACGGTATAAAAGGGTGAAGAACTTTTAACAATTCTGTAAATAACCAAATTATTGTGTCCGATGTTTCTTGATATTTAGAATTACTTTTATCAGACATTGTAGTTTTTATAATTTCTACATACCAATCACAGAATAGATGCCAAGTAAATTTATAACAGTCGTTTGCGGCTTCATTAAATTTGTAATTATCAATATTGTGAGAAACACTTTTAACTAATTTATCAAATTCTTGGATAATCCACTTATTTTCAACATATATTACATTATTAACATTAAAATTTTTAGTATTTTCTAAATTATTAAAATCTACAAATCTCGCTAAATTCCATAATTTTGTAATAAAATTCCTATAACCTTCTACTCTAGATGTCGACAATTTTACATCCCTACCCTGAGCAGCCATTGACGCTAGAGTAAATCTTAATGAATCTGCACCATATTTATCTATTAGTGTCAGAGGATCGATAACATTACCTTTTGATTTTGACATTTTTTGGCCATTTTCATCACGGACTAAAGCGTGAATATAAACCGTCTTAAAGGGAACTTCTTTTGTAAAATAAAGACCCATCATCATCATCCTTGCAACCCAAAAAAATATGATATCAAAAGCAGTTACCAGTACATCGGTATTATAATATTTTTTAAATTCAACAGTATTGTCAGGCCAACCCAATGTACTAAATGGCCATAAACCAGATGAAAACCATGTATCAAGGACGTCATTATCTCTGGTTAATTTTACATGATCGTTATAATGATTGAATGACAATTTTTTTGCTTCATTTTCATCTAATGCAACAAAAACTTTATCATCAGGCCCGTACCAAACAGGAATTTGGTGCCCCCACCATAGTTGTCTTGAAATACACCAAGGTTGGATATTATTCATCCATTCGAAGTATGTTTTTTCCCATTGTTTTGGTACAAATTTTGTATCACCATCTTTTACAGCAGCTATTGCTTTTATAGATAGTTTTTTTGCATTAACATACCACTGATCTGTTAAAAATGGCTCTATAACTGTGCCGGACCTATCACCATAAGGCAAAGTATGAGAGTGATTTTCTACTTTATTTAGATATTTTTCATTATCAAGTTGTTCAACAATTAATTTTCTTGCATCGAATCTATCAAGTGAATGATATTTTTTGGGTACCCATGTATCTGATAAAATATTACCTTTTTTATCAAATATATTAATTATATCTAGATTATTTCTTTTACCTACTTCAAAATCATTAAAATCATGAGCAGGGGTTATTTTAACAGCACCGGTTCCTTCGCCTAGCTTAGCGTACTCATCTGATATTATTTTAATCTCCCTATTTACGATCGGTACAATTAAGGTTTTTCCAATTAAATTAAAATATCTTTCGTCTTCAGGATTAACTGCTACAGCTGTATCGCCAAGTAAAGTTTCAGGTCGAGTTGTAGCTACGGTTATATATTTATTAGAATCGTCCTTAAAATAATAATTAATATACCATAAGTTACCCTCTGTTTCTACTTGCTGCACTTCTAGATCGGATATTGCAGTCTGAAATTTTGTATCCCAATTTACTAGCCTCTTGTCTCTATAAATTAAACCAGCATTGTACAAATCATTAAAAACTTTAATAACAGCCTTATTCAGACCTTGGTCCATAGTAAATCTCTCACGCTTCCAATCACAAGATGCGCCTAATCTTTTTAATTGATTAGTAATTGTGCCACCGGAATCTTCTTTCCATTCCCAAATTTTTTTAATAAAAGCGTCACGACCTATTTTATCCTTAGTGACGCCCTCCTCTTGCATAAGTTTTCTTTCAACAACCATTTGAGTTGCAATGCCAGCATGGTCTGTACCTGGTTGCCATAAAACGTCTTTCCCACGCATGCGTTGATAACGAACAATTATATCCTGTAGGGTATTGTTAAGAGCATGACCCATATGAAGGCTACCCGTAACATTCGGTGGCGGAATCATTATGGAAAAAGATTCATTCGAACTATCAACTTCTAATGGACAAGAAAAATAATCTCCGTCTTCCCACTTATCGTATATTTTTTTTTCTATATTTTGATGTATATAATTTTTTTCTAACATCCTATAAACCTAATTTTAGTGTCAAATAATAATTAGTCTATATAGCAATAAATTGAAAGAAAAAGTTAGCTTAACAGAGATTTCAAATTTAACCGACCAATAGAGTTTAATAACTTATAACTATAGTATAGTTGATCAAATTGATATTTACTTAGCCTAATTTTAGATTGAATAACAGAATTTTGAGCATTTAAAAAATCTAAATTACTACTTATTCCATTCTTACGTTCTTCGTCTATAGCTTTTAAAATCTCTATATTAACTAATAGAAAATTATTTTCAGACGACAACGAGTCTTCTAGAGATTCTAATAAGTTCCAGTTATTAGTTATATTCTCTATAACTTCATTTTGTGTATGCAGAGCATTCAATTTGAATTTATTTTCTAACAATGATGACTTTCTTAATTTTGAATTAATCAAACCAGAATCATACAATGGTATACTAATAGAACCTAATATACTTAGCGTCTTACTCCTTTTGATAGTAGAGAGAGAGTTCCAATCATTTGAATAATTTGCATTTAAATTTAATTGAGGAAACTTTTCTGATTCGATAATCTTTGTATCTAAATTAGCAGAATTTATCACATGTTGATTTAAAAGGATTCTTGGATGTTCTGTATTTGCTATTAAAATAGCTTCATTAAGAGATGCTGGTAAAGAATTATATTTAATCACTGGAACAGTTAAATCAACTGGTTTCATTTCTGTTAAATTTATAAAGACTGTAGAAAGGTTAATTATTATTTTTTCTATATCAGAAATATCAAATATAGCTTTATTATATTTTGCTTCAGCCAACAAAAGATCTGATCTTTTAATATCGCCTAAAGAAAATTGCAATAAGGATGATTCTAATTCTTCTCCTAATATAATCTTATTCTCGTTGTTTAACTTTAGTAATTTATCATAGTGAAGAAGGTCAATGTAAGCCTTTATTGTATCTAGAAATATAGATTGCTCCAATAAGCTTTGTTCAAACTCAGCTTTATAAAATTCCTCTTTTGCCTTTTGCATTAAATACCGACCTTTGTATCCATCAAATATTGTTTGCTTAACATTAAAATCAATACTGGTAGGTGAATATTTAGAGAAGGTAGTTGTTTCTATTTGCTTGTGACCAATACTACTATTTAGTGTTAATTTTGGCCTATACACAATACTAGATATATTTGAATCTTCCAAAATGGACTGTATGTGACTTTGTCCAGACAGTATTTTGTGATTTTTTTCAGAGACATTAAATAAGGCTTCGTCTAAAGTAACTGCATAAACTTTACCCGTTAGTATCAATAAAGTCAAAAAACAGTAAATAAAAATTTTACTCACATGATACTCCTAATTTAATATAGCTATTTCTATATATATGTAATATTTTATAGCCAATTAACAAGGTTAACAGCTAAAATACAAACGCATTTTTTTCTTTAAATGCAGACAGATATGGAACAGAAGCTTCTAATATAACCTTAGAAGATACTAGTCCATTTTCCTTTTTATATAATGTTAATTTTCCTATAGCATCTATTACATTAATAGTTATAACTCTTCCGCTTGTATTTAATTGAGCAAATATATCATCAGGAATATAATCAACAGAACCTTCTATAATAATTACGTCATACGGAGCTTCTTTGATATAACCAGTCCTAATATCGGTATTAATAACGACAACATTATTTATACCAGCTTTATAAAGATTATTTTCAGCTAAAGTAGTTAGATTTTCACCCTGATCAATAGCGACAACAGTATCTGCTAAATGAGCTATGATAGCACTTGTGTAGCCATTTGAACAACCGATATCAAGGACAACTTCATCATGTTTGATGTCAATAACTTCAATCATTTTGGAAAAAATAACTGGTGAAATAACAAATCTATCACCAATATCCTGATCATTTGATTTCAAAGTAATATGTTGATCCGAATAAGCTCTGTCGATATCAGATTTTTCAAAAAATAATTCTCTTGGAATTGATTCCAAAGCATTTAGTAGATCTAAATTTTTTATGCCATAGGGTTTAATTTGATTTTCAACCATATTTATTCGAGATAAATTCCAATTATTCATAAATTACTCCTCATATATATCTTTATAATAGGCAATTAAATTAATAAAAGAACTAACAATTTGAACATTTATAATGTTTATACAAATATATTATTTATTTATAGTTATAATTGTATTATTTATCTTATAAAACATTAATATAAATATTTATTTTGTTTTAAAGCAGTAATTGATATATGTAATTATAAGAATTTTAAGGCCACGTGGCGGAGTGGTTACGCATGGCTCTGCAAAAGCCCTTATTCCGGTTCGATTCCGGACGTGGCCTCCATTTTTATTATTGCTTTTTGTTAAATAAAAACATATATATTAAATTATTATTTTTCCCCGGTAGCTCAGTTGGTAGAGCAATTGACTGTTAATCAATTTGTCGGCGGTTCGAGCCCGTCCCGGGGAGCCACTTTATTGAATTTAAAAAATCATAAATTAAAATATATTTTATAAAAACCTAGGTTTTTAAATTTGGAAATACCTCGTACTCTTCATTATTTATTTGCTCAGTTGAAAAACCATCTGTTACCTTTTCTAAGGCATTTATCTCTATAACATTGCGGTCAGGATCATGAAAATAGAATTGTTTTCCATGAAATATACCTTCGTACCGATGTTCTTCATGGATAATTTTCATACCAAGATCCGTAATAAACTGTTTTGCCTCATCATATTTATCAACCTCTATCTTAAAGGCATGATGAATCAGAAAATCATCATTATTATTTGGTTTAATTGGCGTCTTGCTCTTAGTTAAGTTCACAAAATCTTCGCCACAACGCATAAATACCATATTTATCTGAGGAACATATTGTATTGTCTTAAAGCCAAGAACTTCTTGGTAAAACTTTTCACTAATAAGAGGATCGCTAACAGGTATGGTAAAGTGAAGTGTGCCTATTGTTTTGATCATTTTTCTACTCCTCTGTTTTTATTTATTCAACAAACCAATATACATTTTAATACACAATACTGCCACGAGATGGATAATTATTTTCAATAGCAAATTTTGCCTTTGGTATTAAAAACTCTAAATCAGGACGAGACCAGGGCATATTGCTAATATCAATTAAATAAAGCTTACCGTCTGGTCGTATCCATATTAATCCAGGTTCACAGAAAATAGGATATTCAGCCTCTTTGATAGAACTTGAAATATACAGGCCCCATTGTTTTGCAGTATCGAGATCAAGGCCATAAGCAACATTAACTTTATCGAGACACCATTCTGATTTAGATTGCTGAGCCCTATTAAGCGAATCCATTGATACGGCTACTACTATGAATCCAAGTTCAGTAATTTCATCCATCATAGAATTTAATTTTTCAAGGTACATTTTACAAACAGGGCAATGTAATCCTCGATAAAATATAACCATAGTAAAGCTTTTAGGTAATATTTCAGATAATTTCCATATGCCGCCATCAACTAAGGAAATATCTAGATTAGGAGCCTGCATGTTTGGTACAAGAGCGTGTGTCATTTAAAATTCCTAAAAATGATTCGTGTTTTCTATTCTATATTAATTAATTATTTAATGCCAAATATAAGTTACTAATATAACTTTTCCTTGAAGCTTTTGTTTGGGAGATATATGCTATTCTTATGACAAAACATAGAACAATTATATCAGAAATTGGTAATACTCCGCTTATAAAGCTTAAAAAAATATCTGAATTAACAGGCTGTGATATTTACGGAAAAGCAGAATTTTTAAATCCCGGCCAATCAATAAAAGATCGAACTGCATTAAAAATTATCGAAGAAGCTGAATTAAGAAAAGATTTAACTAAAGGCGGCCTAATTGTTGAAGGTACAGCCGGTAACACAGGAATTGGATTATCAATAGTTGCAAATGCAAAAGGATATAAAACAAAAATTATTATCCCAAATACTCAAAGCGAAGAAAAAAAGAGTACACTAAGATCCTATGGTGCAGAGCTAATTGAAGTTCCTGCTGTTCCATTTAGTGATGATAAAAACTACCAACATGTTGCACGAAGAATTGCCGAAGAAGAAACAAAAAAAACTAATAATGGTGTTTTGTTTGCTGATCAATGGAATAATTTAGATAACATCAAAGCTCATTATGAAGGTACAGGCCCTGAAATATGGAATGATACAAATGGTAAGTTAGACGGCTTTGTATGCTCCATTGGTACAGGAGGAACAATTACAGGTATTTCAAATTACCTTAAAGAAAAAAATCAAAATATTAAAATAGCTGTTGCGGATCCGCATGGAGCTTCAATGTATAATTATTTTAAAAATAACAATGTTATAGCAAGTAGCGGCAATTCTATTTCTGAAGGAATTGGTCTTGGTAGGGTAACTCCAATTATAAAAGAGGCAATAAATATAGATTTCTCATATCTTATTGATGACCACATTGCCCTTCCTTATATATATGACCTTGTAATAAATGAAGGAATAATGCTAGGAGGATCAAGCGCAATTAACATAGCTGGTGCCGTAGAATTAGCAAAAGAACTTGGTCCTGGAAATACTATAGTTACAATATTATGTGATAACGGCAACAGATATCAAAGTAAGCTCTTTAATCCCAGCTATTTGATTGAAAAAGGTATTTCTGTTCCAGAATGGCTCACGTGATATTAATATATAGACCCGTTATCCAAAATTATTTTTCGATCCAAGCTATCAGCTAAAGTCATATTGTGTGTTGCAATTAAAGCAGAAAGGCCCTCTTCTTTAGCTAGCTTTATAAATTCATTAAACACTATTTCTGCTGTAGATGGGTCTAGGTTGCCAGTTGGCTCATCTGCAATTAGAATACTAGGTTGATTAGCTAAAGCTCTGGCAATAGAAACTCTTTGTTGTTCACCACCAGACATTTCACCTGGTAGATGGTTTTTTCTATCAATAATATTCAGTTTAACAAGAAGTTCTTCAGATCTAATGTCCGCATCTTCCTTTGAACTACCGTTTAGTAATTGAGGAATTGTTATATTTTCTAAAGCAGTAAAATCTTGTAATAAATAATGAAATTGATATATAAAACCAATACTTTGCCTTCTAATTAATGTTCTTTCACCATCAGACATGTTGCTACTTTTAGTGCCGTTGACTAATACATCACCATTATCTGGTAACTCTAAAAGGCCAGCGATATGTAATATAGATGACTTTCCTGCACCCGAAGGACCAACCAATGAAGCAAGTTCGCCACTTGCTATATTTAAGTTTATGTTTTTAAAAACTACAAGTTCTTGACCCCCCTGATTGTAAATTCTTGATATATTATTTAAGGAAAGTGGTATTGAGCTTGAATTAAAATGACCATTCATTATTGATACCTCAAGGCTACAACGGGATCTACCTTAGATGCCCTATAAGATGGATATAAAGTTGCTATAACAGAGAAGCTTAAAGACATTATAATAACAGAGATTAATTCTGAAATATTTATTTCAGCGGGCAGTTTTGTTAGGTAATACATTTCCGGGGAAAATAAATCAGTGCCAGTTATATTGGAAATTAATAACCTTATAAAGTCTATATTATTGCAAAATAATATCCCGACAACTACACCGATAAATGTACCAGTAATTCCAATAAATGCACCTGTTATAAAAAAAATCCTCATAATTGAATTTCTAGAAGCACCCATTGTTCTTAATATTGCAATATCACTAGTCTTATCTTTAACTAGCATAATTAACCCTGAAATAATATTTAATCCTGCTACCAGAACAATTAGACTAACTATAATAAACATCAAGTCTCTTTCAACCTCAAGTGCAGTAAAAAAAGCGCTATTTTTTTGTTTCCATGAACTAACATAAAAGTTATTATTTGTGATATTTTCTATTTGTTCTTGATAATTTTCAACTTCATCGGGGTTATCTAAAAATATTTCGATTCCACTAACCGCATCTTTTTTATTGAAATATCTTTGAGCTTCAAGCAAAGGCATATATATAATATTTCCGTCATATTCAGACATACCAATTTCAAATAAAGCAATTATTTGATAAGATTTTACTCTTGGTGTAGTTCCAAAAGGTGTTTGAGCTCCCTTTGGTGATATTAGCGTTAATGAATCACCGACATTTACTCCCATATTAATAGCCATTCTTGTACCAATTATAATAACCTCATTATTATTAAAATTATCAAGAGAGCCAAGCTTAATATTTTGTGAAATCTTATTAATGCTAAGTATCCCTTCTCTTGTGACGCCCTTAATTAACGCGCCATTAGTTATATCACCAGAAGATATCATAACTTGAGAATCTATTATGGGGATGGCATTGCTTATACCAGATATAGAAATAATTGATTTTGAGTAGTCTTGATAATCGTATAGTTTTCCATCATAATCTTGGACCGTAATATGACCATTAATACCAAGTATCTTATCTAATAACTCTGTCCTAAAACCATTCATAACAGCAAGAACAATTATCAAAGTCGCTACACCTAATATAATGCCAATTAGTGAAAAAATAGCAATTATAGATATAACACCATCTTTTTTCTTTGACTTCAAATATCTGCCAGCAATTTTCCACTCGAAATAAGAGAAAGGCATTGGGTTTTGATTTTTTTTCATACTAATATTAGTCTTTTAAAGGAAATTCATTAAAGATTTCTGATATTTTTACAAACTTACGTAAATCTGTTTTACGATCTTTGATTTCAATTTTACCTTCTTTAATTGAATTAGGACCAACTATAATTTGTATAGGTATTCCAATTAAATCCATTCTTGAAAATTTTTCCCCTATAGAAGAATCCGTATCGTCATAAATAGTATGATATCTATTTTTTTCTAAATTCTCGTATATTCGATTACATATGTTATTAACATCTGCATTGGAAGGTTTTAAGTTTATAAGGCTAATATCGAAAGGGGATACACTTTTTGGCCATACAATACCTTTATCGTCATGATGTGCCTCAATAATAGCAGCTACTAGTCGAGAGACACCAATACCATAAGATCCACATTGAAGTGGTATCACTTTACCTTCTTTATTCTGAATAGTAGCATTCATAGGTTTTGTGTATTTATCTCCAAAAAAGAAAACATGACCAACCTCTATTCCTTTTTCTTCAACACGATTATTTATTGTAACATTTTTATGAAATTCATCTTCATTATACATATCTTCAGTAACAGCAAATGGAGCAGTCCATTTATCTACTATTTCAGACAGATTTTCATTATAATTTACATCATCAGGTACTTCTAACCGTAATAGTGTTTTATCAATAAAAACCCTACTTTCTCCAGTTTTAGCTAAAATAATAAATTCATGACTCATATTACCACCAATAGGACCAGACTCAGCTTTCATTGGAATAGCATTTAATTCCATTTTCTTAAAGATTTTAAGATATGAAATAAACATTTTATTATAAGAACGTTTTCCTTCAGACTCGGAAATATCGAAAGAGTATGCGTCCTTCATTAGAAATTCTCTGCATCTCATAACGCCAAATCGTGGTCTAATTTCATCTCTAAATTTCCATTGAATATGGAAAAAGATCTTTGGAATATTTTTGTATGATTTTATAAAAGAGCTTACCAAATCTGTTATCTGCTCTTCATTAGTTGGCCCATATAACATTTCCCTATCATGCCGATCTACGATTCTTAACATTTCTTTACCGTAATCTTCATACCTACCACTTTTTTTCCAAATATCTGCAGTTTGAATAGTAGGCATTAACATTTCCAATGCACCTGCCTTGGATTGCTCTTCTCTGATTATTTGTTCAATTTTTTTTAAAACAGCCAATCCCATTGGAAGCCAAATATATATTCCACTACTTGATTGTTTCACCATACCTGCTCTCAGCATTAATTGATGAGATATAACATCAGCGTCTTTTGGAGCTTCTTTTAGTAATGGTAAAAAATAATTTGTTAGACGCATACATATGACCTTAGATTAAACAGCTAATCTGTTAATTATATTTTCATTAGATAAAAAATATTATAAATAAAATTAATATATAAAACAAAACAAAACAATGCTTTAATATTAATCCGCAATAAATAATATATCATATATGTTTAGATCAAATAATTTTATAAAAAAATTGAATAAAAAAACAATAATAAATGAAATAATAGTTGTAATGATTATTTTTTTTACAAGCCTAGGCTTTATAGGCGCACTTAGTGCCTGACCTTCTAGACTAATTCCCTCTTCTTGAATAGTTGATATCTTAAAAGGTAGAGTTAAATAAAAAACAATCCACCAAACAAGAAAATAAATACCAAAATACGTTACTAAACTCATATACTACACCATTGTTGAAGCTACTTTACATTCTGGTTTTTTACCCCAAATTGTATAGATCTTATTTCTGATACTTTTTCTAACATATTCATTTAAATTATTTAAGTCTAATTTTCTTGCCTTTGGAAGACCGTCAATACAATCGTCAATTAAATCCTCAATTGTATCATATATACTTATACCATTTGATCCGAACTCAGGAAGTCCTATAATTTCAATAACTGGATCACTATATAAGACACCATTCTTATCAATAACTAGAGATGCTACGATGACGCCATTTTCTGCTAACCTTCTTCTTTCTTTTATAGAATTATCATCTTTACTAATATGAATATTTCCATCCCTTAAAATAAAATTATTTTTAATTTTTTCAATTAATTTAACCGAATTAGGCATCAATTCGACTAAATTACCATTTGTAACTAAAAAAGGATTTAGGATACCATATTCTTTTGCAAAATTAATATGTTCTTTTAGGTGTCTTAATTCACCATGCATAGGAATGACAGTAGTAGGCTTTAGTGCATCGTAAAATAATTTAACCTCATTTCTACGTGGATGACCACTTGTATGAATTGGATACCCATCATCATCAAGAACACTAATATTTTGTTCTAATAAATTATTCTTTATATAAGAAACCGACTTATCATTTCCTGGTATAGTTTTTGATGAGAATAATACCGCATCATTTTCAGCTAATTTAAGATGAGGATGTGTTTTGTTAGCCACTCTTGTAAGTGCGGCACGAGATTCTCCTTGGCTACCAGTTAATATTATTAATGCTTTATTGGCTTTAATCTTTTTAAAATCTACGTGGTCATAAAAATGTTCTTTAGGATCTATATATCCTGTTTTCTTAGCAACCTTTATAAATCTATGTATCGCCCTACCAGATAAAATTATTTCTCTATTTGAACTTCTTGCTGCAGCTATAATAGACTTTATTCTTGCAATATTTGATGAGAACGTTGTAACAACAACTCTACTTTTGATTTTTTTTATTATTTTATTTAAATTTAAACCAACTTCCTTCTCAGATAGAGATGTCCCATCTCTGAATATATTAGTTGAATCACAAACAAGAACATCACATCCTTCCTCTGAAATTTTTTTTAATTTATCTAAATCAGTTTTTTCTCCCAAAATTGGATCATTGTCGATTTTCCAATCACCAGAATGAAGGATATTAAATCCGTCTATCGTTATCAATAATGCATTGGGCTCGGGTATAGAATGTGTTACATTAATTAATTCAACGGAAAATTCATCCAAATTAAATTTAGAATTTTGTTTTATTATATTAATGGGAATTTTTTGTTCTTCTCCAAATTCATTGAGTTTTTCTTTTAATAGTTCCGCTGTAAAAGAAGTGGCATAAATTGGAACATCCAATTCCTTCCAAAGACTTGAAACTGCGCCGAAGTGGTCTTCATGTGCATGGGTTAATATTAGACCTAGGAGCTTTCCCTTTCTTCTTTTTATGAAGCTTATATCAGGAAGGATTATATCAACACCAGGATAATGATCATCAGCAAATCCAATGCCGCAGTCTACCATTATCCATTTTGTATCAGGTTCTTTTCCATAACCATAAAGATACATGTTCATCCCAATTTCACCTGCCCCACCTAGAGGAAGATAGTAAATTGGTTTAGAGTTTTTCTTTTTTTTTATATCATTTTTCATTTTTTAAAATTATTTCTCCAGAATTAACAATTCTCTTAATATTATTTTGTTCAACTACAAGTGATCCATCGTTATTTAGACCGATAAAATTACCACATATAATCTCATCAGATGTTTTAACCTGTATATTTTCTCCAATAGAATAGGTTTTGGATAGCCATGATTCTAGTATGTAGTTAAAGTTATTACCATAATCCCATTTACAAAACCAATTATTAAAAGAATTTATAAGGGAAATGTATAAATCATCAAGTTTCAATGTCTTTGTATAATCACTTAAATATGCTTTTTTTATACCTAATCTAAAAATATCTTCATTAAATACATTCAATCCAAATCCAATAACAATTATTTTTTTGGAGTTTATAATTTGACTTTCTATCAATATACCAGCTAATTTTAATTGATTAATAATTACATCGTTAGGCCATTTTAGCTTAATACTATTACGCGAAAAACTATTCAATACGTATGCATCAACTGTACTATATAATGCTAAGGATGCAACAAAGCCTAGATTAGACATTAATTCATAATTAATATCTGCATAAAGTATTTTAGTCATATACAATCCACCAGATGGAGAATCCCATGATCTTCCATGACGACCTTTACCTTCTGTCTGTACCTCGGCTATAATCCAATCTAAAGTTAAGTTAGTACTTTTAATTTGATCAAAGGCAACATTATTTGTTGAATTTACCGTATGATATTTTTTAATATTGCTCTTATTAATACCTATAATCATATTATTAAAATAGTGAGAGCGCTGCTTTTTCCGCTAAATCTGTTAATAAAGAAGGCCTAATAAAAAATAGAATAACTGGTATGGCGGTAACATAGATTATTAATTTCATTCTTTTAGAAATAGGTTCGAATATATTAATATTTTCATCAAAATATATAATTTTTATAATTCTTAAATAATAAAAAGCACCAACTACACTAGCCAATACTCCAATTATTGCGAGAGTATATAAACCTGATTCTATTGCAGATAAAAATATATAAAACTTAGCAAAAAAACCTGCAAGCGGAGGTATGCCGGCAAGAGAAAATAAAAACATACTCAGAATAAATGCAATTACAGGATTTACCTTAGAAAGACCGGATAGATCTGAAATATTTTCAATATTAACATCATTAGTTCTAAGAGCTAAGACGCAAGAAAAGGCACCAACAACCATAAATATATAAATTGTAAGATAGATTAGCAAACCAGTAACACCGGAAAGCGTACCCGTAGCGAGCCCAATGAGAATAAATCCCATATGTCCAATTGATGAATAGGCAAGTAATCTTTTTATATTATTCTGCCCAATAGCCGCAAATGAACCTAATAACATTGAAGCTATAGAAATAAATATTATCATTAATTGCCATTGATCTATTAATGATGGAAAACAACTAACCATAACTTTTGTAAATAATGCAACTGCGGCTACTTTTGGAGCACTGGCTAGAAATGCAGTAATAGTTGTAGGCGACCCTTCGTAGACGTCAGGAGCCCACATATGGAAAGGTACAACCGATATTTTAAATGCCAAACCAGCGGTTAGGAAAGCTAGTCCAAATAATATTCCCTTATTAGAATTGTTTTCAGATAAAAAATTAGCAATATCAGAATATATTATGGAACCAGAAAAGCCGTATATTAAGGACAATCCGTATAGCAACATACAAGACGATAAGGCACCAAGAACAAAATATTTTAAACCAGCTTCTGTTGATTTCTTTGATTCTCTTCTAATAGAAGCCAGCACATAAAGCGGAAGACTTTGAAGCTCTAGGCCAAGATACAGAGATACAATGTCATTTGAAGAAACCATAACCATCATCCCAACAACGGAAAGTAGTATCAATACAGGATATTCAAACTTTACAATCCCAATACTTTTTAGATACCCACTTGATATTATAATAATTCCTATTGACGCCAGTAGAATAAGTGATTTGGTGTAATTAGAGAAGTCATCAGACAAGAATGAAAAATTAAAAGCATAGCCAAGGGGTATGTAATCTAAATTAATTATTACAAGAACGCTAGTTAATAACAAAACTGATAGAAAAGATACCGTTTCATAAGATCTTTCTTTTTTAAAAACTCCAACCATTAAAAGAACCATTGCACCTAAGGCTATGAATAATTCTGGTAATGCAGGTAAATAAAATAATCCGGTCACGTTAAATTCCTAACTTGTTAAATTGTAATAATATAATAGTTTCAACCTTTAATTAAAAGCGCATTATTATAATTGTTTATTAAATTTTCTACTGAAACAGCAGATACATCAATTAGAGCAGCAGGGTATATACCAAAAAATAAGATTAAGATTATTAAAGGTAACAGTATATAAAATTCTCTGTAATTAAGGTCATCCATTTTTTTTGTTTCAGCACCCTGAAGCGCACCAAAGAATACCCTCTTATATAGAAATAGAGCGTATGCTGCTGAGAGTACAACACCAGTTGTTGCAAATAATGCAATATACGTATTAACTTTAAATACCCCTAATAACGCTAAAAATTCTCCTACAAAACCGCTTGTACCTGGTAAACCTATATTAGCCATTGTAAGAATAAGAAAGAAAACTGCATACTTAGGCATATTCTTCACTATACCACCGTAAGCATTAATAGATCTTGTATGCATTCGATCATAAACAACTCCTACACATAAAAATAAAGCAGCAGATATTAAACCATGGCTAAGCATTTGAAATATTCCACCTTGAATGCCTTGTTGCGTAAATGTAAAAATACCCATAGTTACAAATCCCATGTGAGCAACAGATGAATATGCAATCAACTTTTTCATATCCTCTTGAGCTAAGGCAATTAATGACGTGTAAATTATCGCAATAACAGATAGAATTAATACAAAATCACTGAACATGTCAGAGGCAATTGGAAACATAGGTATTGAGAATCTTAACAAACCATAACCACCCATTTTAAGAAGAACCCCGGCAAGAATAACAGAACCCGCTGTAGGTGCTTCTACGTGAGCATCAGGCAACCATGTATGTACTGGAAACATGGGTATCTTAACAGCAAAAGATGCAAAGAAAGCCAACCAAAGCCAAGTTTGAGATGCTATTGAAAAGTTAAAATTAAATAAATCAATGATATTTGTAGTGCCCGATTGCCAATACATATAGATTACAGCCAACAACATTAAAACCGAACCAGTTAGCGTATAAAGAAAGAATTTAAAGCTTGCATAAACACGCTTAGCTCCACCCCAAATACCAATTATTAAAAACATCGGAATTAAACCTGCTTCAAAAAATAAGTAAAAAAGTATCAAATCTAGTGAGCAGAAAACACCTATCATCAATGTTTCTAGAACTAAAAAAGCTATCATATATTCTTTGATTCTAAACTTTATCGAATGCCAGGAAGCCAGTATACAAAAAGGCATTAACAATGTTGTTAGAATAACAAATAAAATTGATATTCCGTCAACACCCATATGGTAAGTAATAGATCCACTTAGCCATTTATATTGTTCAATAAACTGAAAACTAGATGTTGTAATGTCAAAATTTATCCAGATTAAAGTTGACACAACAAAGGTAACTAATGTTGTGTATGCGGCAACTAATTTAATATTTCTTTGCCCGATTTCGTCATCACCATTTATTAATAGTATAAACAATACTCCAATTAAGGGAGTGAACGTTATTATACTTAGTATTGGCCAATTTTCCATATCAATTCCCACTTAAAAACATATAAAAAGTTATCATAATAGAAACACCTATGATCATAGAAAAGGCATAATGGTATATAAAGCCTGTTTGAATTTTTACTATGTGTTTAGTTATCTGATTAATCCGTTTAACTATCCCATCAGGGCCATATCTATTTATTATATTCTCATCACCATTAATCCATAATATTTTAGCAATTTTCATAGTTGGTTTGACGAAAATATAATTATACAGCTCATCAAAATACCATTTATTGTATAAAAAATTATATAATAAATCGTGTTCTTTTGATAAATTAAAAGGTATGTCTTTATTTTTTATATAAAATTTATAAGACATTACGAAACCAATTATCATTGCTATAGTTGGTGCCCATTTAACAAGATAAGGAGCGTGATGAATTTCTTCTAATATATGATTTGATTCTAGTATGAAAATAGAGTTACTCCAAAATTCTTTCCAAGAATGGTCAATAAATGAATCATAGAAATAAATGCCAGCAAAAATTGAACCTACGGCCAATATTATCAAAGGTAATAGCATAACATATGGACTTTCATGCGCATGTTTTATATTTTCTTCGCTAGCATTTGATCTGCCATGGAATGTTAAAAATATTAGCCTCCAAGAATAGAATGAGGTCATTAGTGCAGCTGCAACTAGAAGCCAGAAGGCGTAAGAAGAGACACCAGAATGTGCCATAAACGCTGATTCTATAATAGCATCTTTTGAATAAAATCCTGCCATGCCAAAGACACCCGGAATACCAAATCCAGTAAGCGATAGTGTGCCAATTATCATTAATATATAGGTTTTTGGAATTACGGATCTTAATCCACCCATTTTTGTCATATCTTGTTCATTTGACATTGCGTGTATTACCGAACCAGCACCTAAGAATAACAATGCCTTAAAGAAAGCATGGGTAAATAAATGGAACATTCCAATTTGATATGCACCCACGCCCATTGCAACAAACATATATCCTAATTGTGAACACGTAGAGTAAGCAATAACTTTTTTAATATCGTTTTGAACTAAAGCTACTGATGCTGCAAAAAAAGCAGTAGTAGCACCAACAAATATAATCATTGATGACATTGATTCTGATAACTCAAATAATGGAGAACATCTTGCAACAAGAAATACTCCAGCCGTAACCATAGTTGCTGCGTGTATAAGAGCAGATACAGGGGTTGGCCCTTCCATCGCATCAGGAAGCCATGTGTGCAATAGGAATTGTGCTGATTTTCCCATAGCACCAATGAACAGAAGAAAGCAAATCAAGGAAATTGCGTTAATTTCAAAGGAGAGAAAGTTTATGTCAGTATTAACAAAGGATGATGCATTGCTAAAAACATAATCAAAATCTAGCGAACCAAATATATAGAAAATTGCAAATATACCTAATGCAAAACCAAAATCGCCAACTCGATTAACGATAAAAGCTTTCATTGCAGCATTATTTGCAGATTCTTTATGATGCCAAAAGCCGATTAATAAGTACGAAGCTAAACCAACTCCTTCCCAACCAAAAAATAATTGCATGAAATTATCTGAAGTCACTAGCATTAACATTGCAAATGTAAACAAAGATAAGTACGCAAAGAATCTTTGTCTTGAAGGATCGTTACTCATATAGCCAATTGAATATATATGAACAACTGAGGATATCGTATTAACAACTACAAGCATAACTGCTGTTAGAGTGTCTATTCTCAATGCCCATGAAATATCAAGATTACCCGATTGCAACCATGTAAATAATATTATCTTAATGTAATCAACGTCAGGGTTAAAACCAATGCTATACAGAGCAATCCAAGACAATATTGCTGATATAACTAAGAAACCAGATGTTATAATCTCAGAATTTCTAGCACCTAAATTTTTTCCAAAAAATCCTGATAAAATGGCACCTAAAAGCGGTAAAAATATAATTGCATAATACATAATTAATAAAATATCTTTCGTTTGTAATTTTTATACTTCTTAACCATTCATAATACTAACATCTTCTACTGCGATAGATTTATGATTTCTGTTATATATCACAAGAATAGCAAGTCCAATCGCAGCTTCTGCAGCCGCAACAGTTAAAATTAAGAGTGAAAATAATTGCCCAACCATATCGTTTGTATAAACGGAAAACGCTACAAAGTTGATATTGACAGCAAGTAGCATTAATTCAATTGACATTAAAATTATAATAATATTTTTCTTATTTAAAAAAACGCCAAATATACCTATGGTGAATAAAATTGCTGAAAGTATTAAGTATTGTGATATATCCATATTATTATATTCCCTGACCAGGTTTTACATTAATATTTTTAACAGATTCTTTTGGATCCCTAATTACTTGATTAAAGATATTTTGTCTTTTAGCTGTCTGTTTGTGATTTATGGTTAAAACAATAGCTCCAATCATTGCAACTAATAAAATTAGACCAGATAATTGGAAGAAATAAATATATTCAGTATAAATAATATTACCAAGCGCCCTAGTGTTTGATAGTTCGTTAGTTAAAACATTAGTTGGCAAATTAAAATCCAGTTTCCATGTACCAAGAACCATCACAAGTTCAACAAACATAACAAAGCCTATTAATCCACCAATTGGTAGATAGGCTAAAAAACCAGCTCTAAGTCGGGTAAAGTCAACATCAAGCATCATAACAACAAATAAAAATAAAACAGCAACTGCGCCAACATATACAATGACTAAAATTAAAGCTAAAAATTCAGCGCCGAGTATTAAAAAAATACCAGCTGCGTTGAAGAAGCATAGTATAAGGAATAATACAGAGTGAACAGGATTCTTACCTGCTATAACCATGCATGCCGAAGCAATTGTAATTATTGAAAATATATAAAAAAATAAATTAGTTATAAGCATTTAATTTTCAATCCGTTTTTTATTTATAACAAATTCATCTGTATGATGAATCTTTCTCTATATTTTTAGAGATAGCATTTTCCCATCTATCGCCATTAGATAATAATTTAGCTTTATCATAAAACAACTCTTCTCTAGTTTCAGATGCAAACTCAAAGTTTGGACCTTCTACTATAGCATCGACAGGACAAGCTTCTTGGCAATACCCGCAATATATACATTTAACCATATCAATATCATAGCGTGTTGTTCTTCTTGTTCCATCATCCTGCCTTGGCCCAACTTCAATTGTAATAGCTTGTGCCGGACAAACCGCTTCACATAATTTGCAGCCAATGCATCTCTCTTCTCCATTTGGGTAACGTCTTAATGCATGTTCTCCTCTAAACCTTGGAGAAAGAGCTCCTTTTTCAAAAGGGTAGTTGATTGTTGTCTTAGGTCTAAAAAAATATTTCATCGCAAGAATAAAAGCAGCGACGAATTCAATTAAGAAAAAACCTTTAAAAAAATAATTAATTTTCTTCATTATCCAATATTTCCTATAGATTATTTGAGAAATGATTAATTAAAACCAAATATGACGACGTTAAAACAACCATCAAAAGAGAAAGAGGCAGAAATACTTTCCAACCTAATCTCATTAATTGATCGTACCTATACCTTGGAACAATAGCTTTTACCATTGCGAACATAAAAAATAATAAACATGTCTTTATAGCAAACCATATAAATCCAGGGATAAAATCTAAAAATGGAAACGGAGCCAACCAGCCACCTAAAAACAATATTGAACCAAACGAGCACATTAAAACTATAGAGACATATTCTCCGAGCATAAACATTAAATATGGAGTAGCTGAGTATTCAACCATAAAACCAGCCACTAGCTCAGACTCCGCTTCAGGAAGATCAAATGGTGGTCTATTTGTTTCTGCTAATGCCGAAATAAAGAAAATAACAAACATTGGGAACAGACCAAAACAATACCAATTCAACATTCCTAGGTCGCCACTTTGAGAATTAACAATATCTGTTAAATTCAACGATCCAGCAAGTAAAACAACTGTTATTATCACGAATCCGATAGACACTTCATAAGAAACCATTTGAGCAGCTGACCTCAGCGCCCCAAGGAAAGGGTATTTTGAATTTGATGCCCACCCACCCATGATAATGCCGTAAACTCCCAGAGAAGAAATAGCAAGAATATATAATACGCCAATATTAATATCCGCAAGAACTAAATTATTATCAAAAGGAATTACAACCCATGCGGATATGGCGAGTACAGTCGTTACCAGAGGAGCAAGAAGAAATACAACTTTATCAGCTCCTGACGGAATTATAGTTTCTTTTAAAACAAATTTTAATAAATCTGCAAAAGACTGTAGCAATCCAAATGCACCTACTACATTTGGCCCCCTTCTCATTTGAACAGCCGCCCATATTTTTCTGTCAGCTAACAATAGAAATGCTACAGATACCAGTAATAAGACTATTAAAAATAGACTCTTTCCAGTGATTATAGCTGTTGGCAATAAATATGTATAAAATATATCACTCATGACGCTCTACTGTTTTTTACTTTTTTGAATACTACAATTAGCCATTACTTTACTTGATCTTGCTATCGGATTTGTCATATAAAAATCCTTTATATTGATGTCCATCTTAAGATCTAAAATAGAACCTTTGACAGAAGATAATTTTCTAAGATCTTCAAGATAGTGATCATGGTGTTGTTCAAACGATAGTAAATTAGGACAATCTTTAAACATCATTTTCCTAAGACTATCCGTATCAATAAAATCTAAAGGTTGTTTTATTTTATCTGATATTAATTTCAATATAGTCCAATCATCTTTGGCATTACCTGGAGGAAAAACAGCTCTATTTATTTCCTGTAATCTGCCTTCAGTATTAACATAAGAACCATTTTTCTCTGTGTAGCAAGAACCTGGCAAAATTATATCAGCTCTATTTGCGCCAATATCACCGTGGCTTCCTATGTACACTACACAAGGACCTTTTTCTATTTCAATTTCATCGGCACCTAATAAAAAAAGAAGATCTGTTTCAATGCCATTTTTCATATTATTAGCTGACAAAGAATCTCTATTAGGAACAAAGCCAATATCTAATCCAGCAACTCTAGAGGCAGCCGTATGAAGTATCGATAAACCATTCCAATCATCTGATATTGATCCACTATTTAAAGCATGCTCAACAACCTTTGATAATATTGGCAAACCATCATCTCTAGATACAACGCTTCCTCCAACTAACCATATAATCTTTTTACAGTCATCTAAGCCAATTTTTTTTGCATCGCTTATTAAATTTGGATTGTTACCAATATAATTGTAAGGATAAGTTAAATCACATTTTTCACCAACTAAGCTAACCTTGAGGTTTCCAGTTAACCATCTTTTTCTTATCCTCGCATTCAACACAGGTGATTCAATTCTAGGATTAGAACCTATTATAACAATACCGTCTGCTTCTTCAATACCATTGACAGTAGGGTTAAAGATATAGCTAGCTCTACCATAATCGATTGATAACTTCGAACTATCTTGCCTACAATCGTAATTACTAGAACCAATTTTATCCATTAATTTCTTCATCGAATACATCTCTTCTGCAGTCGACATATCGCCCGCAATGCAGCCTATTCTTTCTGGTGCGGTTTGATTCATCTTCTCAATAACTTTATCAATTGCATGAGACCACGAAACTTCTTTTAATTTGTTATTAATTCTTATGTAAGGCCTGTCCAATCGTTGAACTTTAAGTCCATCCCAAATAAAACGTGCCTTATCAGATATCCATTCTTCGTTGATATCGTCATTAAATCTTGGAATTATTCGCATTACTTCACTGCCTTTAGAATCAATGCGTATATTTGACCCCAAACCGTCCATCACATCAATCGATTCAGTTTTGGTTAATTCCCATGATCGAGCTTTAAATTCATAAGGCTTTGATGTTAACGCGCCCACAGGACATAAATCTATTACATTACCTTGTAATTCAGAATCCATTGATTTCTCTAAATATGTTGTTATTTCCATATCTTCACCTCTGCCAGTAGCGCCTAATTCTGAAACACCAGCTACTTCAGTAGAGAAACGAACACATCTAGTGCAGTGTATACAACGAGTCATAACAGTTTTAACTAGTGGTCCAATATCTTTATTTTCAACAGCTCGTTTATTTTCAGAAAACCTTGATTTATCTGTGCCAAATTTCATTGCTTGATCCTGCAAATCACATTCACCGCCTTGATCACAAATAGGACAATCTAGTGGATGATTTGCTAATAAAAATTCCATTGCTCCTTTTTGAGCTTTTTTAGCAACTTCGGATTTAGTATTAATCTTTGGGGGCTCACCATTCGGTCCCGGACGCAAATCCCTAACACCCAAATGGCATGATGCTGCAGGCTTCGGTGCCCCAACAACTTCTATTAGACACATTCTACAATTACCTGCAATTGATAGCTTTTCATGAAAACAAAATCTTGGAATCTCTATACCAATATCTTCTAGAGCTTGTATAACAGTTAATTCGGAATTAACCATATACTCTTTTTCATCTATTATTAACTTTGTGTCTTGCATACCAATAACCTAACTAACTTTTTAAATAATCTTTTTTATGAAACTTGATTATCAATTCTTTCTTCTATTACATGTCTAAAATGTCTTATTAACCCTTGTATCGGCCACGCAGCGGCATCTCCAAGAGCGCATATTGTATGGCCTTCAACTTGTGTACTGACTTCAAGTAATAGATCAATTTCTGATTTTTCAGCCTTACCACTAACAAAACGTTCCATAACTCTCCACATCCAACCAGTTCCTTCACGGCAAGGTGTGCATTGGCCACAACTTTCATGTTTATAAAAATAACTCAACCTAGCTATAGCAGCAATGATATCCGTTGACTTATCCATTACAATTACTGCAGCAGTACCTAATCCTGATTTTAATTCTTTTAAAGAATCAAAATCCATTGATAAGTCTTGGCATTGTGATGCAGGTAAACATGGGACTGAAGATCCACCTGGAATTACGGCTAACAAATTATCCCAACCGCCTCGTACACCGCCAGCATGTTTTTCAATTAAGTCCCTTAATGGCACGCCCATTTCTTCTTCAATATTACATGGATTATTTACGTGCCCAGAAATACAAAAAAGTTTAGTTCCTGTATTGTTAGTTTTACCTAGAGATGAAAACCATGAAGCGCCTCTTCTTAGAATCTCAGGTGCAACAGATATTGATTCAACATTATTAACTGTAGTAGGACAACCGTATAAACCGCAGTTAGCTGGAAAAGGAGGTTTTAAGCGCGGCATGCCTTTCTTACCTTCAAGGCTTTCGAGTAATGCTGTTTCTTCTCCGCAGATATAAGCTCCAGCTCCATGATGGACATAGATATCAAAGTCCCAACCTGAATTAGATGCGTTTTTCCCCAATAAACCTGCTTCGTAAGCTTCGTTTATAGCATTCTGTAATACAATTCGTTCGTGAATATATTCACCTCTTACATAAACATAACAAGCATGAGCATTCATTGCAAAAGATGCCAATAAACATCCTTCTATAAATTGATGCGGTTCATTTCTAAGTATCTCTCTATCTTTACAGGTACCTGGTTCTGATTCATCTGCATTTACAACTAAATAGTGAGGCCTATCACTAACTTCTTTTGGCATAAAAGACCATTTAAGGCCTGTTGGAAAACCAGCTCCACCCCTGCCTCTAAGACCCGATGCTTTCATCTCATTAATAATCCAATCTCTACCTTTTTTTACAAGAATATCTGTAGAGTCCCAATTCCCTCTTCTTCTTGCCGAGGTCAAATTCCAACTATTATTTCCATATATATTTGTAAAAATACGATCTTCGTTTTTAAGCATTTAAATTTCCAAATTATTAATTATTTCAGTCCAGGTTTTATTCTTTTTATATTAATTTTTTCTATTTCATCGTCCAATAAGACAATCGGATCTTTAGATGGTTCAGAAGTCAATCTCCCTTTATACGATCCAGTTTTTATTTCTTTACCAGATTTCAAATCTTTAATTATCTTTTTAAAGGAAACTTCGTCTAAATCTTCATAATAATAATCATTTATTTGAACCATAGGAGCATTGCAACAAGCACCCAAGCACTCAACCTCAACCCAAGACAATAATTTATCTTTCGTTAAGCTGCCAACCACTCCAATTTCTTTATTTAATACTTTTTTTAGAGATTCCGCGCCACATAACATGCAAGGCGTGGTTCCACATAGTTGTATATGGTATTTACCGACAGGAGAAAGATTAAACATTGAATAAAATGTTGCAATTTCTAATACTCTTATCTTTTGCATGACTAAGAAATCAGAAACATGAGAAATTGCAGATTCTGATAGCCAGCCGTTATTTTGTTTTTGAGCAATCCATAATATAGCAATTATAGCAGACGCTTGCCTTCCCTCTGGATATTTAGCAATCTCTTTATTTGCAGAATCTTTATTTACTTTAGTAAATAAGAAAGAATCATTGCTTGTTAAGTCTATTCTTCTAACGTTCATTTTTTACCTACAAATATCATCGGTCAACCTCTCCAAACACTATATCCAATGAACCTAATATAGCAGACACATCTGCCAGCATATGTCCTTTGCACATAAAATCCATAGCTTGTAAATGTGCGAATCCAGGAGCTCTGATTTTACATCTATATGGTTTGTTAGAACCATCTGAAACTAAATAAACACCAAATTCCCCTTTTGGAGCCTCAACAGCTTTATAAATTTCTCCTGCTGGGACATGATAACCTTCTGTATAAAGCTTAAAATGATGTATTAAAGCTTCCATTGAAGCTTTCATTTCTGAACGTTTGGGTGGAACTATTTTACCATCACTTGAAGATACAGGTCCAGATTCGCGTCTAAGCAATTGACAGCATTGTTTCATAATCTTTAGTGACTGCCTTAACTCCTCAACTCTAACAAGATATCTATCATAATTATCACTATTTTTACCTATTGGTATTTCAAAATCAAGCTCAGAATAGATTTCATAAGGCTGTGATCTCCTTAAATCCCAAGCAACACCTGCTCCGCGTATCATAACCCCGGAAAATCCATATGACACAGCATCTTCATAAGAAATATAGCCTATATCAACATTTCTTTGTTTAAATATGCGATTATTTGTAAGCAAAGTTTCAATATCATCTATAATCTTTGGATGGGTATCACAAAATTTATCGATATCATCTATTAAGTCAGGCGGCAAATCCTGGTGAACTCCGCCGGGCCTAAAATAAGCTGCATGCATTCGACTACCTGAAGCACGTTCATAGAATCCCATAAGCTTTTCTCTTTCTTCAAATCCCCATAATGGAGGAGTAAGAGCGCCTACATCCATAGCTTGTGTTGTTACATTTAATAAATGAGATAAAATTCTTCCTATTTCAGAGTATAAAACTCTTATTATCTGACCACGTCTAGGCACATTAATCTTCAATAAACCTTCAACAGCCATTGAAAAAGCATGTTCTTGATTCATAGGAGCTACATAATCTAATCTATCAAAATACGGAATGGCCTGAGTATAAGTTTTATGTTCAATTAGCTTCTCTGTACCTCTGTGCAAGAGTCCTATATGAGGATCAACTCTTTCAACGATTTCACCATCAAGATCTAGCACAAGACGCAATACACCATGAGCCGCAGGATGCTGTGGACCAAAATTAATTGTAAAACTCTTTTCTTTATCAACCGGTTCCAATTTATTCTTCCTTGGTTTGGTTAGTGTTTACAGGCAACTCATCTGAAGAAGAATCGTCAAGACCTTCCCATGGGCTTTCAAAGTCAAAATCTCTAAATTCTTGATTTAATTGAACAGGTTGGTGTACAACCCTTTTTTCTTGATCGTCATATCTTACTTCAGTGAATCCTGAGAGTGGAAAATCTTTTCGGAGAGGATGACCTTCAAAATTATAATCAGTAAGCATTCTTCTAAGATCGGGATGATCTGAAAATGTAATACCATATAAGTCAAAAGCCTCTCTCTCAAACCAGTTAGCAGCAGGATATATATCAATAATGCTTGGTACAGATAAATTATCAGTAATATTTACTTTTAGTCGTATTCGGATATTATTAATAAGCGAAAGTAGATGATAAACAACTTCAAATCTCGAAGATCTCTCTGGAAAATCGACACCACAGAGATCGATAAAGCAATGAAAATTACATCTAGGATCATCTTTAAGGAAACGTATAATATTTTTTAATTCTGATACTTCCAAAGTTAATGTTAATTGATCAAAAGTAAGGGATTTTTCGATGATAGCGTTTGGATAATTGGCATCAATAATATCAATTATTTTTAGCAAAACACTTTCTTTATCTTTTGTATTACTAACCATAAAAATCTAACCTGAGTTAACGTTGTATATTACCGGTGCGACGAATTTTTCTTTGTAATTGTAAAATGCCATAGAGCAAAGCTTCTGCTGTTGGGGGGCAACCAGGAACATAAATATCAACAGGCACTATACGGTCACATCCTCGAACAACAGAATAAGAATAGTGGTAATAACCACCACCGTTTGCACAACTACCCATTGAAATAACATAACGTGGTTCAGGCATTTGATCATAAACTTTTCTTAATGCCGGAGCCATTTTATTGGTAAGTGTTCCAGCAACAATCATTAGATCTGATTGTCTAGGAGATGCTCTCGGTGCTACACCAAATCTTTCAAGATCATATCTAGGCATTGATGCTTGCATCATCTCCACAGCACAACACGCTAAACCAAATGTCATCCACATCAAGGAGCCTGTTCTCGCCCAATTAATAAGGTCTTCGGTTGATGTTACTAAAAAACCTTTATCTGACAACTCATCTGATAAGCCATTAAAATAAGAATCGTCATCTAAAGCAATATCTGAATTTTCAATTAATCCCATTCAAGAGCTCCTTTTTTCCATTCGTATATAAATCCAATAGTTAATACAAATAAAAATATCATCATTGAAAAATATCCATAGAGACCTATATCATTAAAACTAATAGCCCAAGGAAACAAAAAAGCAACTTCGAGGTCAAATATAATAAAAAGTATTGCAACTAAATAAAATCGAACATCGAATTTCATACGCGCATCATCAAAAGGTTCAAAACCACATTCGTAGGTTGATAGTTTCTCGGTATCTGGATTATTTACAGCTAAAATGAATGACGAACCCATCAAAGCAAGCGACACAACTAAGGCTACGCCTATAAATATTATGACTGGTAAATAATCTAGAAGTAATTCACTCACTACTTAATTTTTCCTACACTAAATATGACAATTTAGAATTATTATTATAATTTGTAACACATAACAAGTGATTTATAGAATATATTTACCTGTTATATAATTTTCTATAGTATAAATTCTATTTACGTTAATATTGCATATAAAAAGATATAAAAAAAATCTTATATCAATTCAAATGTAATTTCTTATTATAGTATTACAATATCTGTGAAATATTTTTTTGAAAAAAATATAATGTCATACGCATCAAAAAAACTACAAACATACTCTGATACCTATGGTGGCAACACTATTGGTGCAGTATTAATTGTGATATCCAGCTTTACGATGGCGGCTATGATGGCGTCAATAAAAGAGCTTTCTTTAGTTTACCCTTCCTGGCAAATACTATTAGCCAGATCAGCTGGTCAATTACTAATTCTTGTACCAATAATAATAACTACTAAGCTAAGTGTTTTTAAAACAAAAGAACCACTAAAACATTTTGTAAGAATTGTTTTGGCCTATTTAGGTCTTATCGCATGGTTTTATGCGATCGGTAAGATACCATTAGCGGACGCAAGTGCAATATGGTTTTCTAGGGCAATTTTTTTAGTCATATTAGGTGGAATTATTTTTAAAGAACGAGTTGGTTTCATTGGTTGGTTTGCAGCAATTTTTGGTTTAATAGGGGTTATCCTAATGCTCAATCCAAATAGTAACGGAATTAATATTGCAGCGTTAGCTGCGGTTTTTGGAGCACTATGTACGGGATTTGTTGCTGTGATAATAAAAAAGCTGACAGTAGACGAATCGACAGCAACAATAATGAGTTACTCAGCTTTAGGGCTTACATTACTTTGTATTATTCCTTCTTTATTTGTTTGGGTTCCTATAACACTTGCAAGTATTCCGTTATTTTTAATAACAATTTCATGTGGAGCAGCTAGTCAATGGTTTTTTATAAACGCATACAGACATGGAGAAGCATCTGTAATGTCAACAGTAGAGTATTCTAGATTAGTAGCAGCGGCAATTTTAGGATATGTAATATTTTCAGAAACACCAACATTAATATCTATTATTGGTATATCCATAATAATCTTTGCCTCCTTTATTGCAGTTCAGAGAGATATGATTAGAAACAGATTCTAAAATATTTTAAAATATTATTTTTATAAGATCATACTTGTTGTATAATATTATTATGATTAAATTATATGAATTATCTGGTAAAAATAATATTAGGTTTAGTCCTTATTGCTGGAGGACAAGAATGGCCTTAAATTATAAGAAATTAGATTTCAAAACTGTACCTGTTAAATTTACAGAAAAAAAATTAATAGAATTCTCTAACCAAAAATTATTACCCGTATTAGTTGATCAAAATGCTATCGTTAGTAATTCTTTTGATATTGCAATCTATCTGGATAAAAAATATCCAGCTAATCAAAAATTATTTACAAAATCAGACATGAGCTTTGATATTTTTATAAATCAATGGGCTGATAAAATGCTGAATGGCGCATTAATTAAGATTGTAATAAATGATATTACAAATCATTTGGATCCAAAAGATAAAGATTATTTTATCGATTCTAGAACAAAAAGATTTGGGATACCTCCAGAATCAATGGCAGATAAATCAACCGATAGTTTAAATCAACTATATAAATACATAAGTTTTCTAAATTCAATTTTAGAAAAACAAGAATTTATTTCTGGTGATGATATTGGATATAGTGACTTTATAATTGCTGGGTCACTAAAGTGGGGAATGCAAGTTTGTGATATCACTCTAATAGATGAAAAAAATAAAAAAATGTTAGATTGGTATAACCAAATAGAAAAGCTGTTTATGAAATAATTATTCAATAAGTACCTATTGAAACATACAATAGGTACTTATTTTATATTTAATTTTAATATCCGCAGTTTTGGAAGCTACTTTCACCGCATACTTTTGCAAGACTCTTTGCTTTTGCAATATCATCAGCTGACATTTCTTGCTCATACATCTTAATGTATTTCTGGTATTTTCTTGATTTCTTAGTTTTTTGCTCAAGAGCGACTGTTGCCCACATATGCGCTATAACCATATCTTTTTCAAAATGAGCTTCTCTTATTTTCCCTTTTGGATCGGGAGCTATAGAGTTACTATATTCTTGTGCAAGTGTAAACTGAGAAATCTCATCTCCATTTGCAGCTGCTCTGTTAAAAAACTTTATTGCTTCAGGAACATTAGTTTTACCGTCATCTCTGTGCATATAAATAGAACCAACCTTTTGCTGCGATCTAGTTTCATAATCAAAAAGACCAAAAACTGTTGTTATAACTGGTAATTTATTTTCACCATTAGCAAGCGGACTCCATTGAGCTAGAGCTTTATCATAAAATTTTCCATCAAGAAATTTTTGCCCTTGTCTAAATTCTCCTGTTGCCAAAAACCCTAAATAAATCAGCAAACCAAATATTGCCACTGCAATTAATCTCTTTAACATAATTTAAATCCTATCAATTAATAACTTTGTTAATATTTCAGATTATAAAATACTATATTATTGTATATTATATTTTGAAATCATTTTTTGTGCTTCTATATCACCTTCACTTGCAAGTAGCATAATGTATTTTTCCATAGAATGCATTCCATTTTCTCGAATATAACCAATTATTTCCAATAGTCCATCAAAACCAATAGCACCGCTAACACTAACATCACCAATTATATATGCTGGCGTACCATTTATGCCCAAAGTAAATCCAAGTAACTTAGTAGAATTTATAATATCTCTTATAACTTGGTCGTTTGAATCTAATTTAAGTTTGTTAATTTCCATCCCTAGTTTATCGGCAATATTAAGTGCTGTATCATAAGTTGCGGCACCTTTTATATTTAATAATTCTCTATGGTAATTGAGGTAATAACCTTGTTTTGCTGAAGCAAGAGATAACCTGGCTAAATCATCAGAGGATTGATTTAAGATCGGATATTCTTTCAAGATTATTCTTAGATTAGGATCGTAATCCATAAGCCTAATCATATCAGTTAAAGCTATTTTACAATAACCACAATTATAATCAAAAAACTCTACTAACGTAACATCACCATTGGGATTTCCAAGAACAAGGTCGTTTGGATTTTTATATATCTCGTCATAATTAGAATTTATATTTAAGCTTGTAAAATATAATTCCTCAAGTTGGCTAGCTAACGTAGGTTTATATGTGAAGAAAATTGTTACAAAAAAATAAAAAATAAAAAATATGATTTTCTTCATAACTTTTTCCTGAATCATTATTAGACTAAATTATAAGATATACATTTAAATAGATTATAAGACAAATAAATACCTAAAAAAATATTTATATAAATATAATAATCAAAGAAGTGTCATTCCGATAAACAAGGAGCTCCACAGGGTGCGCAACTTTTTCCTATTTTACTTGGTGATGAGACAGATGTCATAACTGGGCTTGTTAAATGATCGTATAAAAATAAAGTTAAAATTAACATTACTAAAAACAGATAAATATATTTAGTTGATCTCATTTAAAACCTATAATTTTTCTATAACGTATACCTACCACACTGCCCATCATTGCCATAAAAAACCATATCCATCCATGCAAACTTCCAGATGCCGTACCTGCAAGAAATGCGCCTATATTACATCCAAAACTAAGCCGAGCACCAATACCCATTAATAGCCCACCTATAGCAGCCGCAATTAATTCTCGCTTTGGCGGCCAATGATTTTTTCTAAAAGCACCTGACCATGATGCAGCAAGCCCTGCGCCAATAATTAAAGAAAAATTCATTAGACTACTAACATCTGATAAAACGGAATTTTCAAGAGATCTTTTAGGACCAGCCCAATTCCAAAAAGTAAAAGTATCAATTGGAATTCCTAAAGCTAAAGATAATTTAGCTCCCCATAAAGTAAACCCATACGTCACACCCCAAGGACTCCCAGAAACGAATAATACACAACAACAAAGACAAGCAATTATAAAAGTTCCATAAAATACCTTGGCTTTAAAAGTTTGATTATTTTTACGTCCATATGAATAAAATAGGTAAGATGTACCAAATAGAAGTATTGCATTTATCAAAGTTCTTGCAATAATATTAAAGTTAGAAGCAATTTCTATTTGACCGTAACTGAATACATTTAAGACGTATGGTAGCAGTATAGTTCCAATAACTGAACCAATTATAAAGAATGGCAGAGCTATTATCATTCTGCCAGAACCAGAGCCAAAATTAAATAAAACTCCAGAACCACAACCGTTTGCAAGTTGCATACCTATACCAAACATAAAAGCACCGATAAATAAGGATAAATTAACTGGAGCTATGCTGCCAACAATACTATTATTACTAGAAATAACAGGAATAAAAACAAGCGCACAAAGACCCGCTAATATAAAGTGCTGAGTTAATGAAGTTGTATCTCTAGAAACTAGAAAATTTCTCCACCCTGATGCAAAGCCATATTGAAAGAAGACGAAAACAATACCGAGAGAAATTCCTAAAATAACTAACCCAATACCTTTAAGGCCAGTATCAACAAAGGCAAGCAGGCCAATAGTAAGACCTGCTAAACTTAAGATAAAAAATAGGCTATATTCTTTTTTATTTTCTCTTAAAAAATCAACCATAGAGTTCTCTACAAATTTATCCAGACAAATAATTCACTAGCCACTAGAGATAGCTTTTTAATTTATCAAGATTTGAAGGTCCTGAAGTTTCTAATGGTAAAGATGTATTATTTGACCATTCCACCATAGAACCATCATAAAGTCGAGTATTTTTCTTACCCAATACTTCCGATAAAACAAACCAATTTGTTGCAGCCCAATGACCAGTATTGCAATAACTAACAGTATCCTTTTCACCTAAAGAAGAATATATTTTCTTTAATTCTGCAATTGGTTTTAACGCATTCTGATCATCTAAATATGAATTTGCCTGTGAAATCAGTATAGAACCAGGCAACCTTCCCGCAGCAAGAGCTTTGCCGTGCTTAGCTTTAGCGTAAAACTGTTCTTCGTTTCTGCCGTCAAGCAAATTTGTATCGCTTTTACTTCTAATTAACTCAGCAACTTCTTCGGTACTTATGTATAGTTTTGGGTTATATTCTGCTTTAAAATTTCCAATTTCTCTTTTTTCAAAACTACCAGTTTCTACATTACCTGGATAAGTGCTAACCCAACCAGCAAAACCACCGTCAAGTATTGATACATTTTCATGACCAAAAACTTTAAATGTCCAATACACTCGTGCAGAACTTCCAAAATCTGAAGACGAAACTCCAGCAGGAACTACAACAACATGGGTATTATTATTAACACCAAGATTTTGAACTAAAGTTTGAAATTGATC
>Ga0055584_100000020_pt1 | contig 122414 bp, 104 predicted proteins | sample OSDHelmetaG_FD_58716 | JGI IMG/M metagenome (GOLD analysis project Ga0055584, IMG submission 58716) | Pelagic marine sediment microbial communities from the LTER site Helgoland, North Sea, for post-phytoplankton bloom and carbon turnover... | ecosystem: Environmental > Aquatic > Marine >... | reverse complement strand
TAGATGTTAAATCCAAAATTAGTGACCGTTCATCAAAAGTGGCGCTTGATCAACCGCAATCAAGTGCTTCGGATGACGATGGGTGATGTTGAGTTCCTCAAAGAAATGATCGAACTTTTCCTGAGTTATATACCTCAGCAGATGCAAGACATAAAGCAGGCTATAGAGGAAGATGATTCTCAGAAGTTGTCAGACACAGCACATGCCTGTAAGGGATTGATCGGAAACTATACAAAACTGGATCCCTATCACCTTCTATTAATGTTAGAAGATGATGCAGAATCAGGACAGCTAGATGAATCCCTGATCAAATACCATTCTCTTGAAAAAGAAATTTCTCAACTCGTCGTTGAATTAAAAATGTTGATGTCACAGGAGTGCAACAACGTTCATTCATCACCTGAGAAAATAGATTCCATCCAAAGGCGATGTACATGAAAATATTAATAGTTGATGAGGTTGGTTACTCTTGTCACTTTCATGCCCGACTGATTGAAAAATTTGGATATATAGCTTGTACAGCCACTTCCGGCTTCGAGGCTTTAAATTATCTGAAAACAGATAATGATATTAATATCGTTATAACCGATTTGATGATGCGCGGCATGGATGGTGTCGATTTATATCAGGAAGCGCAAAAATTATTATATCAGGAAGCGCAAAAATTAGAAAGATATACCGATGAAGGGCAACTCGATCCCCCACAGTTTATTCTGATGACTGCACTGCGACTGGAAAAGAATTTACAAGACAAAGACGTCCACCGCCTGAAGCTGGCGAAAGAGATAGGCATTTCGAAGGTGATGTTCAAACCACTGGACCAGAAAGAACTCGAAGAGGCAATCAAAGAACTGGTGGCTAAAGGACCTGTTACCGCATCAAACGGGAAACAATTGGACCTCTACAAGGCGACTCAAGAATTGAAGGAAACAGTCAAAGAAATTATTGAGTCGGGAAATTCTGATGCTGCTGAAAAAGTGATAGGCTGCTTGAACTCGGAAGTCAGCACGCTGGAAAAATTTATCGAAACGGTGGGAATCGTATAAATATCCAGATTCACAAAACAGCGATCACTGAGAATTGAGTAAATAAATGTAGTTCAAAAAGGAAAATCTTGACTGCATTCGGTTACGACATACACTTACTGACGAGCGATTTATACGAAACCTTCAAAGGCAAATAACGAGTTAACATGTAAGAAAGCAGTATAAGACATCTTTTTAAAATGAATGCAGATTAATGGGTCTCATTAACTTAGAACAATATACTGACAAGCAGAATCGCGCGATTTCTCGTATTCTGGACACATTGGACCGACTCGAAAAAAGGACCGATGCACATTTTTCAGAAAACAGAACACATGAACGCAAAGACTTTCGCGGAGTCGTCTGGATAACAACTCCTCCTGACAACTGCTCCGTTTCAGATGAAGTCAACGCCATTAAAGTCTGGTCCCGCTCAATATCACAATCAGGCCTTTCCTTCATTTATCCATTTCGGATTTACCAGAAGCAGATTCAGGTCGGTATTCCCGTTCAGGACAATCAAGTTACCTGGTTTCGAGCGGAAATTGTCAGGAACAAGGAAATTGAAGAAGAAAAATTCTGGGAATACGGTGTCAGATTTCTAGGAAAAGTTAATGATTAATTCACTGCATAACTCGTGTTCTGTATTCGATTCTATCAAAATCTTTTTATATACTGCGACTTGTTGCCCTTTTGTTTGACGTTCGATGTTGATCAAAAGAAGTGAGACAATGAACCTCAACTGTGGAAAGCTAGGGGATGGAAGACCTGAAAGGCATCATTCACAAAAATTATTCGAAGATTCAACATCGCATTCATGAAGCCTGCTTACGCTCACAACGCTCTACAGCTTCGGTCAGATTTGTGGCGGTCACCAAATATGCTCACACCGAATGGGTTAAGGCATTGGTAGAATTGGGTTGCACTCAATTTGCCGAAAGCAGATCTCAACAACTGGATGAAAGAGCTCTCCAGTTTGCCGACCACTTGCATTGGCATTTCATAGGCCCTTTACAACGCAATAAAGTCAGGCGCACTATCACACACACCAGCCTGATTCACTCTATTGATTCATTGAAGTTATTATCGACCATCGGACGCATTGCGGCGGAATCCGGTTTGCAGCCACACGTTCTCATTGAGGTTAATCTCTCGCGTGAACAGAACAAGAAGGGATTTGCTCCAGAAGAATTGCTGAGCAACTGGAACGCGATCTGTGAAGTTCCTCACGTAAGAGTCGAGGGACTGATGACAATGGCATCCCACAGTGCAGATCCGGAATTGGCGCGACCCGTGTTCCGTGAGTTATCTCAACTTCGTGACCAACTTCAGACAGTTTCGCCCCCTTCGATACAACTGACGGAACTATCGATGGGTATGAGTGGAGATTTTGAAATCGCGATTGAAGAGGGATCCACTCTGATTCGGATCGGAAGTGCCCTGTATACGGGGTTGGACTAATCAAACAGGAAACGGAAACATCGACGAAACGAAAGAATTACAATTTGAAGCAGAGGGGGCATTTGTTCTACTCCCCATTCGCGCACAACCTAAATCAAGCAAAAACCAGATTGAAGGCATTCATGATGGCAGGCTCAAGGTTTGTGTGACACAGGCACCTGAAAAGGGGAAAGCGAATCGAGCGCTGCTGAAAGTCATAAAAGAGGGACTCAAACTCAAACGTTCGCAAATCGCGCTCCATAAAGGGGAAACCACTGCCCTGAAAGTCTTTCGCATTTCTAAGATCTCCCAGAATGAGTTACGTCAAAGGGTCGCCAACGCCCTTCACAACTCCAGGTAATCCCTGACCATGATTCCTGCACAAAGTCTTCTCTGGGCATTGCTTGCATTGATTTCTATTCCACCAACTGAATGAGAAATCACGGGATTCTTGTTCAGGATTTTTCGGGCATTGATTGCAGCAGGACGAGCGGGCTCATATAATTATCAGCTGCGACCGTGTCTTACCTCAAGAGGCCATCACACCATCTTATTAAAATCCTCATGCAAAAAGTGGCTGTGATAATCTCAATTTTAATTCCCACCTGGTCTAAAAGATTTTACATAAGGACTAATTGACTATGAGTTCATCCATGCCCGTTCGCCTGCTCCTGGGAGCATTGCTGGTTTGCGGATTTCCATTATTTTTATCTGCGGCAGAGCCCAGTCAACTTTCAAAATCATGGGAGCAATGGAGAGGCCCCGATCGCAAAAACCTTTCCAGTGATACAGGACTCATTCAGGATTGGAACGAAAGCCCTCCGAAATTAACCTGGACTGCCAGCGGACTGGGAAAAGGCTATGCCAGTGTTTCTATCAAAGACAACCGCCTTTTTACAACTGGCAACCTTCCAGAAGGTCAGGCCGTGATCGCGGTCAATACTGATAGTGGTAAGATTTTGTGGAAGACGAATTTGATTGATTCCAATCCGAAACACGGCTATCCCGGTGCACGTTGCACACCTTCCATCGATGGTGATCGATTATACGCCATTTCAACCAATGGCGCAGTTTCCTGTCTGAGTGTTGCAGATGGAGAAATCATCTGGACGAAAGATTTTAAAGAAGAATGGGATGGAAAGATGATGTCCGGATGGGGGTTTTCTGAATCCCCGCTGGTAGATGGCGATCTCGTTTTATGCACGCCCGGCGGAAAAGATGCGATCATGGTCGCTCTCGATAAAACGACAGGCAAGGAAATCTGGAAAACACCCGTCTCAGACCTGGGAGAAAAAGGCAAAGACGGAGCCGGTTATTCTTCGATAGTGATTTCCCACGCATGGGGAGTGAAACAATATGTGCAACTCACAGGCAGAGGCCTAATAGGCGTTCGAGCCAGTGATGGAAAACTATTATGGAACTATAATCCTGTTGCCAATAAAGTTGCCAATATTCCAACGCCGATTGTCTCAGGCGATTATGTCTTCTGCTCGACCGGTTATGGAACAGGCAGCGCCCTCGTCAAGTTATCTAAGGATGGCAAAGGCATCAAAGCAAAAGAGGTTTATTTCCTGAATGCCAAGACGTTACAAAATCATCATGGTGGTATGATTCTTTATAAAGATCATATCTATTGTGGACACGGACATGGCAAAGGCTTTCCCATTTGTATCAATTTGAAATCCGGTAAAGTCGTCTGGGGCGGAAAAATTCGTGGCGAAGGTTCCGGTTCCGCTGCGGTGACGTTTGCGGATGGAAATCTGATTTTCCGCTATGAAAGTGGAGAATTAGCTTTAATCGAAGCGACCACCGAAGGTTATAAGCTGAAGGGAAGCTTCAAAGCAGATCAGGTATTGGGTAAAGCCTGGGCACAACCTGTAGTTTGCAACGGAAAGCTTTACCTGCGAGAGCAGAATGTTCTGATGTGCTATGATCTGAAAAAATAAACGAAGATTTACAATCTTGCAGATTCAATCAGCTCTGTCGGTGTCTGTCGGCAGAGCTGATTTCGTTTTTCAGCCGGCACTGTTTTTAAATTTGCTCAGATCAATTTTTCCATTCCCTTCAACGGGAAGTTTTCCGTTCGGGCAGAAACGGGAACGGGAGACACTTGACGCAATATTATAAGTATAGACGGCATCCTGCCGAACCAGAAAGATGACTGTCCCTTTCTTTTGAGCACCTATTTTGTCGAGCAATTCAACAAATGGAAGACTTTTTGTCAGGTCGTCTCTGCGGACCCTTAAGTCTTTCGCCGGTCCATCTAATACCATAATTCCATTTTTTGTACATTCAATAAATGTTGGGTTGAGATCAACTCCCGTGCCTCCGGGTTGAATTCGGACCTCGGCGGCTACCGGGTTTTCCCGTTTGTTCAATTCCACTTTCAGTTTATCAATTTCTTTTTGCAGTTCCATCGGATCATCCTTGATCTCTTCGATGCGTTTGGACAATCGATTTGCTTCGGCCAGCAGTTTTACCTTTTCTTTCGGACTGATCTCGTTTGGAATTTTGCTTTTTTCCTGCTTGATTTTTTTTAACTCTTCCAGGGCCAGAATCAGTTCGCGATTCAATTTTGATAAATCCTCAATCTGTTCTTTAACCTGATCGATTTCCTGCTGTTTCTCGGTAATTTTCTCCTTTTGTTGCTCTGATTCTTCAAAGCGTTTCCATTTATCGTCCTGATTATCCATCTGACTCAGCGCCATGGCGGTGATCATGAGTGTCAGAACACCAATGACGCACGCCAGAATACTTAGAAACGGAAATAATGAAACCGTTTCTCCCTCACTTTTCTGCTTTTTGGCCACGTTATCGCACTTTCCTTGATCCGCCGAAGAATCCCCATCGCTTACGTGGTGCTTCGACCTGCTGAATCAGCACCTGCTTTTCTCCCAAATCAGACAAAACTGTATTGAGACCGTTTAACCCCTGTTGCACTCCGCTGAATGACTGTGACAAAGTGTCCGCAGCTTCGGCCATTCCAGTGGCATCTCCATTTAACTTATCCAGATTTTCAGCATGAGCCGATTGCAGCTCAGACATTTTTTGCTCGACTGTTTCCATCTGTTCGACTACGGAATGATGTTCTGTCGTTAATTTGTCGATGACCTGTTGTACTTTTTCGAGTTGCCCTTCCTGTTGAGCACGAATTTTATCATCAATTTTCCCCCAGGATTTCATCACCTGCTGTGACAGAGTACTACCAATACCCTCCAGTTTCTGGGTCCATGTCTGCAGTTCCGCATGATGGTCTGCCATTGCTTTATCTATTGTTCGCTGTATCAGACGCCGATGATCTCTTTCATCTCCACTGCTGACATGATCACTCTCTTTCAGACGTTTTAAGAGGTTTTCATTGCAATATTCATCTACCCAATTCAATAAATCCTCTTCGGATTTCTGCATGGAACTACTGGGAAACATCACCAGCATACTCATCACCAGCGCAACCAGTGTCGTATCAAAGGCAGTGGATAATCCGCCTGTCACTTCACCAAGCGATTCTTTCAGAGCGGAGATATTAGAGGCATCGTCCATGCCCCCAGAGAAGCCACCCACTGCAGTACCAATCCCGATCACAGTACCAATGAACCCTAAAATCGGAATCGCCCAGATGAATACCTTGAGCATAGTATAGCTGGAATCGATGGCAGTAGCATCAATTTCAGACTGGGATTGTAAACGGTTAGAAACCTCGGCACTGCTTTTCAAGACACTGAAATGTTCTAACCCTCGTAGAACCCGGTTCACCAGAAAACTTTCACGCGGGTCAACGGGCAGGTTTTTGACATGCTCGATGAATTTGGCAACGGTCTTCTCCGAAATCTCTTCGGAGATATCCGTCGGCAGCGTATCAAACAGCATTGAATCCTTCTGTTTGGCCAGCTTGCGGGATTTCAAAATCAGAATCGTGGCAGACCAACTCATTAAAAAGACCAGCGCGAATGGTACCCAGCCCCGGTCCAAAAACAGTTCCCCCAGGTAAAATTTCCGGAAGGGAAACATCAACACGAGAAATAGCACAGTAGACCCAATGGCAATCACACCACTCTTGGAAAGACTGACTTCTGTTCCATCAGCCCAGCCGCTGGATACGGTTTTTGATCCTCCCCGGCTGCTGGGTGTTTTTGTGGAGTGTGTTGGTGTACTCGTAGCAGAAAAATCAACTGACGTATCAATAACCGGAGTTTCCGGCTTTTTAACCAGCATCGTGTGTTGGCAATACGGGCAACGAACTTTTTTGCCAATATTTTCATCACGAACTTTGAGTTTTTTAGAACACTTTTCACAGGGAAACTGGAAATACATGAAAGGAACCCCAGGGTACAGTAAACCTTAGTATAGAGCCGTACTTAATCTGACAGCTCACTGAATAAATCTCATAAATATAGTCTATCCAAGCAGGCATTATCCCAAAAGCCAATAGCCTGTCGCATTCTTTGAAACTGATGAAAGAGCTTGTCTTTTTAGCAACTGTGAGTCAGAGTGGAGTCTGGAAAGCATTCCATTCGCATAACTTCGACAATTCTGGATTCAGAACATTTCCACGCTTGTTTATCGAGTTCTAAATTCGCCGGAATTCACGCGACAATATCTGTTTGTTATAATCAAGGTAGTTTGAAGTACTATCGTAATTTACATTCAAATAAGGATTAATTCCTTAATATAGAAATTAGAAATATGTCAACCGATGCAGCTGCAACAAAGAACCTCTATTGGGCCGGTTTTGATTTGGGTGGTACTAAAATGCTGGCCAAAATACTTGACTCTGAATACAAAACTCTGGGGAAAAAACGGAGAAAAACCAAAGGTCATGCAGGTGTTGAAATGGGTCTGGAGCGTATGCTTCAGACCATTCATCTGGCATTAGAAGAAGCCGAGCTGAAACCCGGTCAACTAGCGGGAATTGGTGTTGGCTGTCCTGGCCCACTGGACCTCAAAGAAGGTATAATTTTTGAAGCCCCCAATCTAGGTTGGTATGATGTTCCCGTCAGAGATGTCCTGCAGAAAGAATTCGGTTGTCCAGTTGTCATCTGCAATGATGTCGATGCTGGCGTCTATGGCGAGTACTGCTTCGGGGCTGCTAAAGAGGCTTCCTCTGCCATTGGCATTTTTCCTGGCACAGGTATTGGCGGAGGAGCCGTCTATCACGGCCAGTTAATTCAGGGCAATAAAAGTTCCTGCATGGAAATTGGTCATACCAAAGTCTTGCCCGATGGTCCCGAATGTGGTTGTGGCCAGTATGGTTGCCTGGAAGCGCTTGCCAGTCGATTGGCAATCTCAGCGGCAGCCGCTCAGGCAGCCTATCGCGGGGACGCACCCGCACTCAGAGCCATGGCAGGCACAGACCTTTCCAACATTCGCAGTGGAATCCTTGCTTCTGCTATTGAGGAAGGGGATGAAAGTGTCATGAATATCATCCTTCGCGCAGCGGAATATATTGGAATTGCAGCCGGAAATATGGTCCATACGTTTTCGCCCGAAGTCATTGTACTGGGTGGAGGTCTGGTTGAAGCAATGCCCGATCTCTTAGTAAATGCGGTTGCTAAGGCCACACGCAAAAATGTTATGCCGACTTTCAAGGATTCGTTCAAAGTCATCGCAGCCCAGTTGGAGGACGATTCCACGGTAATGGGAGCTGCGGCCTGGGCACAAAAAATGATTCAAGAAACGACAGCATTGAAAAGTGACCCTAATCCATGAATGCTAAAAACCCTCTCTCCTCTGAGCCTTCTGCCAGTGCCAGTCGACCCGATTCGGTTGCGAATCGTTTGATTGCCGTCATCGATATCGGTACCGGAGCGATTCGTATGGAAATCGCCGAAATCAAAGAGGACCGAAGCGTAAATACGCTGGAGAAGCTCTCGCAAGCCGTGACTCTCGGCGAAGACACATTCCAGATGCGTAACATTCAAAAAACGACGATGGAGGAATGCGTACGAATACTCAAGAGCTACCGACGACGGTTGGATGAATATCAGATTACCCGCGATAATCAAATTCGCGTCGTCGCTACCAGCGCTGTTCGGGAAGCCGACAATCGTCTCGTCTTTACCGACCGGATCTTTATCGCAACCGGTTTCGAAATTGCACCTCTGGATGAAGCGGAGGTGAACCGGATCACCTATCAGGGAATTCGGCCTTACCTGACAGCAAAGCCAAATCTTGACGAGGCGCGAACAATCGTCACTGAAATTGGGGGAGGAACGACAGAACTCTTACTTGTACAACATGGAGATGTCTTATTCTCAAATAATTATCGTCTCGGAGCACTGCGATTGCGCGAGATGCTGAAAGGATACCGCGTTCCGTTATCCAAAGAACGTACGATCATGGAAAATCAAATCGAGCGTGTTGTCGAGCAAATCGTACATGAAGTACCAAGTGATAAATCAATGAAACTAGTGGTTCTCGGCGGTGATGTAAGGTTTGCCCTGTCGCAATTACGACCAGAAGATGAAATTCCTGACCCCACCAATTCACCTGACGAACTGGACCGAATCAAAGTATCTGAACTTAGCAAATTTACAGATAAGATTTTGCAAAAAAACGAAGACCAACTTGTTCAAAACTACCATCTTTCCTTTACCGACGCAGAAACTCTGGGGCCTGCACTGCTGGCATACACGAAACTGGCAGAAGCGTATCAGTTAAAACACATTTACGTCACCAAGGCAAATTTTCGAGATGGCCTGCTGAAAGAAATGGCAGACCAGAAAAACTGGTCTGATGAATTCAATCGACAGGTTATCCGTTCGACGATTGATTTTGGTAAGCGATTTGACTTTGATGAAACACACGCCAGACATGTTGCATTTCTGGCTGACACCCTGTTCCAGTCACTGCAAAATGAGCACAAACTCGAATTGCGAAATCGTCTGTTGTTATATACTGGCGCCTTGCTGCATGAAATTGGAATTTATGTAAATCAACGTGGTTACCATAAACACTCGATGTACTTAATCAGCAATGGAAATCTGTTTGGCCTGGGGCAGACAGATCTGTTGCTGGTTTCCTTAATCGCCCGCTACCACCGCAGGGCTTCCCCCAAAGCTACCCACCCCGGCTATGCCACATTAGATCGCTTAAGTCGTATTGCAATCACCAAAATGGCTGCCATTCTGCGAGTCGCTGATGCGTTGGATTATTCCTATAGTCAGCGCGTTAAAGAAATCGAATGTGAAATTAACCAGGGACAATTGATTATCTCCATCCCGCATGTCGAAGATGTTTCGCTGGAACAGATTGCACTGGTGGAAAAAGGACCATTGTTTGAAGAAGTTTTCGGGCTCAAGGTCCACTTGAGAAACAAATAACAGATAAATGAAATGACTGGGCTGATGCGTTTTTCACAGCCATAATTATTGAATTCCGTTTTTTACAACAGGTTACACATGGCTGCTAAAGCATCAAAATATCTGAATCGGGAACTTAGCTGGCTGGAATTTAATCAACGGGTTCTTGATGAAGCCCATGACACTTCGATTCCCTTATTGGAACGATTGAAGTTTCTGGCGATCACCAGTTCGAATCTTGATGATTTTTTTATGGTCCGCGTGGGTGGGCTGCATTTATTGCAAACGAGCGGCAACACAACGGCTGATCCTTCAGGAATGACCCCTGGGAATACACTGAATGCAATCAGTTTGCGGGCTCACCAAATGATGGTCGATCAATATCAGTGCTTACTGGATGAAATTGAACCTGCTCTAGCTGAAGTCGGGTTCCACAGAGCAAAACCTCAGGAATTGTCTGACTCTCAACGACGCATTGTAGAACATGTTTTCCGTGACGAGATCTATCCAGTCTTCACCCCGATGGCAGTGACGCCGGAGATGGATTTTCCTTATCTGTTGAATCAGACATTAAATATGATTGTTCGCCTGGCACCAGATGAAAAAAGTGAAGATTCTGAAAATCGCTTTGCAATTATTCCTTTTGGCAGATCCGAATTTCGATTTATTACACTTCCCTCGGAAGGCGGGTATCAATATTTGCCTATGGAAGATGTGGTGAGTTTGTTTATTGAAAATTATTTTCAAGGTGAAAATGTTCTGGAGAGCATTCCCTTTCGTGTTACAAAAAATGCGGATGTCAGTCTGCAGGATGAGTTTGCTTCCGACCTGCTGCATCAGATGGAAGACATGCTGGATCAACGAAAAAAAGGAGATTGCATTCGTCTGGAAGTTGCCGAAAATGTTTCCGTAGAAACGCTGGAATTTCTGGAACGTGGTTTAGATGTGCTGGACGAAAACGTATATCGTATTCCCGGCCCGTTGGATCTCACTGCGTTTATGCGGCTGACAGACATCTCCGGATTTGATGCGCAAAAAGCAAAGACCTGGCCTCCTCAACCCAGTCCCGACGTAGACCCTGGAATCACGATGTTCGAAAATGTCTCCCGGCAGGATATTTTACTCTGCCATCCCTATGAAAGTTTCGAGCCCATCGTCCGACTGATTGAAGAAGCAGCCGTTGATCCAGATGTTTTAGCCATCAAACAGATTTTATATCGAACCAGTAAAAACAGTCCGATTGTAGCTGCTTTGATTCGAGCATCAGAACAGGGAAAGCATGTAACAGCCCTTGTGGAACTCAAAGCTCGTTTTGATGAAGCACGGAATATTGAATGGGCCAAAAACCTGGAACATGCTGGCGTCCAAGTCATTTACGGCGTAAAAGGACTCAAGACGCATGCAAAAATCTGCTGTATCGTCCGCCGCGAACCACAGGGGATTCAACGCTATCTCCATTTTGGCACAGGAAATTACAACGACGCTACCGCAAAAATTTATAGCGACATCAGTTATTTTACTTGCGATGAAGCATTGGCTTCTGATGCAGTCAACTTTTTTAATTCGATCACAGGCTACTCACAACCTCAGAAATATCAGAAACTGGAAGCGGCTCCTATCAGCCTGAGGGACAAAATTCTGGATCTAATCCAGCATGAGACGGAACGTAAAAAGCAGGGACAGAAAGCCCGAATCGTGGCTAAGGTTAATTCGCTGGTCGATCCGCAAATCATCGATGCTTTATATGAAGCTTCTGAAGCAGGTGTGAAGATCAAACTGAATATCCGTGGAATCTGCTGCTTGCGTCCCGGTGTTTCCAAGTTAAGCAAAAATATCGAAGTCGTCAGTATCATAGATCGATTTCTGGAGCACGCCCGGATTTTCTATTTCTATCATGGTGGAGACGAACGGGTCTTTATTTCCAGTGCCGACTGGATGCAACGGAACCTTGATCGGCGTGTTGAATTACTGGTGCCGATTGAAGATAAAAAAAGTTCCCGAAAGGTCATCAAAATACTCAACAGCTATTTTGAAGATAACGCTAAAGCCCGCATTTTAAACAGCGAAGGTGTTTACGAACGCATCACTCCCAGTAAGGAGAAAAAGATCGTAAGCTGCCAACAGGTTTTGTACGAGGAAGCGGTCGCTTCTGTAAAGCAAGCCGAAAAAGCAGGCCGTACCACTTTTGAACCACACATGGCCCCGGAAGATCGATAGCTGTTAAAATCGTTCAAATTGAACCGGCAACAGTACACAAGAAACCAGTACAAAATCGACTTGCGCTCTGGCATTTTGTAATTCTCAATGAAAATTCGATGAATTACAATGACCATATCTCATTCAAATAAAATGAGTTACGACACCTTGTTATTTCTGGCGTCGAATTTTCGATTGATTCAATCTAATTAGGTATTGCCACAATTAAGGGATTTGCAAGAATAGGGTTAGATCATGTATCGCACCCACGCAGTGCGATAGGACTAAAGCCTGTGTTCTAGTTGGAGCTACAAACCGATGATGAATCAGGGAGTTTATCTAAGAATAGGAGGTGATTGAGTGGACAGTTATTGTTGTAGCCAGAAAGGTGGTTGTTCTTAGCGACTGCTGGCGGGTTGTCATAGACGACCACCACTCGTAAGGGTCACCTCGATCCTAACGAAATTAGACTGGAGGCTGACCTGCGCGAACGTGGGTCAGCCTCTCTTTATTTATACTTAGAAGTACAAAAAACAGCACAGGAATGACCATCCCGTGCTGTTTCAGTAGATATATCAAATTCTCTCAGTCGTCATTGATCAGACTTCGTTGGGAACAACGAATGGCTTACGATACTGACGCGTCAGATATTTATCTGCTTCGGGATCATTGACGAACTGTTCCGTTTTGGGATCGAAATTGAGTTGGCGTCCCAGCCGATAGGCGATATTGCCCAGGTGAGCAATTCCGGAACTGGTATGAGCCGTCTCAACAGGACCATTCAAAGTCTCCGACTTTCGTGAACGCACGGCGTCCAGGAAGTTTGTGAAGTGAGCCACAACCGGATCATCGCCACTGTTCTTGGGACCCGGCTCTCGTTTTCGTCCCATAAAAATCTCGTAGGATTTATATCCCTTGATGACCATATAACCTTCGGAACCGTAAAAGATATTGCCGACAGTCGCGCCATCTTCTGTATTCGTATTCCACGGGCGAACTTCAAACTGGATCATCTTGTTTTCATCCGGATAGAAATAGTTCGTCGAGAGCAACTCCGGGGTTTCCTTATCGTCATCCCAAAGAAATTTCCCTCCCATGGCTGTGATTTGTGAAGGAAGTTTGACATCCAGCCCCCACAGGCACATATCGGTTTCGTGGACTCCCTGGTTTCCTACATCACCGTTTCCATAATCCCAGGTCCAATGCCAGTTGTAATGCACTAAACGTCGTGAGAAATTGGTCTCCTGCGCGGGTCCTTGCCAGAGGTTCCAATCTAGAGCGGCTGGAGCCTTTTCATCTGGTTTATTGCCAATCGAAGCCCGCCAACGGAAGACCAGACCGCGGGCCATATAAACTTTTCCAATCGTTCCCTTTCGCAGATGTTCGACTGCTTCCTGAATCGCAGGCTGACTACGAAGTTGCACACCATGTTGGACAATTCGTTTATACTTGTGTGCCGCCTCGATCATTTTGCGGCCTTCGAACAGATTATGTGAACCCGGCTTTTCCACATAGACATCTTTTCCAGCCTGACATGCCCAGATCGTAGCCAGAGAATGCCAGTGGTTCGGAGTCGCCACCGTTACTACATCAATATCATCCCGATCGAATACCTTTCGCATGTCTGTTTCGGTCTCGACCTTGCGACCGTATTTTTTCTCAAATTCGGCTGCGCGCTTCGCCAAAACCTGCTGATCAGGATCGCAGAGTAAAACAACATCCGCGCCTTCTATTTCGCCAATAGCTTTAACATGCGTGCGACCGCGACCGTTGACCCCCAGAACGGCGACTCTGATTTTTCCATTCACATCTGCGCGTGAGGTATTTCCCAGAAGTGAAGTCGCGGTGATTACACCCGCGCTGGTTTGAAGAAAATTACGTCGTGTGAATTCACTCATAATGGATCCTTTTATCTATGCAGTTGGGTATGTTGGTGTTTTAGATTTTCGACTCAAATTTTGGCTGAAACAACCATATCATCCTAAGCAGCGCTTCCGGCAATGTCCAGACAATGAGCAGAGTTCCGCTGAATAAACACTTTCTAATCTTCTAAATATTTTGAGAGATCAATCTTTGTAAACCAGTGCGTATTCAAAGTTTGACAGCAACCTGCCACTCGCTAGACAACATTGTATACATCGCGCGAGAGTAACGATATTTCCACGTGTGTGAACAGTTCTGTGTGACAATTCTGAGTCATCGAAGTTCCTGCTTTTTTGCCTCTCTCATTATTCAATCTCGCAATTCCGATGGCGATCTGCTGCCGCAGTAAGTATCATCAAAAGCTGGAGTTCAAATATTGATCTCCATGCGAAAATCATTTTGTTTTACATCCTGAGATGAGAACACGACTATGGCTGATCAAAAAACGCTGCTGGCAATTGGTGCACACTTTGACGACTGTGTTTATGGCGTCCCCGGGATCATGTTAAAAGCGGTGGCGAAAAACTATCGAGTCGTGCAATTAATCCTGATTGGCGACTACAGCAACTGGCCCCCCACCAAAGGCCGTGAAGATATTTTTAGAAAATCAGTTATCAGCATCGCGCAGGACTTTGGCGTCGAAACGCGGTTTCTTGATTTCGCGTCGCATCAGTTTGACACCAACGAACAAACGAAACAGAAAGTAGCAGGCGCGGTACATGAGTTGAAACCTGACATCGCTTTGCAATTGTGGGAGCACGATCACCACCACGACCATACGGTTGCATCTCAACTGAGTAAAATTGCCCTCAATCATGGGGGTCGAGTTCTCAATGAGGATCGGTTTCGAGGCCCCCGCAAGATCTATCACTATGACAACGGCCCGGGACACACCATCGGCTTTGAACCAGATACTTTTGTAAATGTGTCCGATTACTGGGAGCAATCGATGACCTGGCTCGGCCGTTATATGGCCCTCCAGGGAAATGTGAAATATGATCCCCAAAAACCGCATGGTGCATTACGGGGAAAAGAAACACTGGCCCGCTATCGTGGCCAGACTTGCAGAGCAAAATATGCTGAAGCACTCTGGGCACCCCGAAAGCAAACCGTAGAAATTTTATAATTTTTCGATCTCGAGCGTGAATCAAAGTCCCGACTTAAAGCCGGTTCCGTACACTGTCTCAAATTCAATACGAAAGTTTTACGATGAGTCTGGCAGAACATATTAAAGTCTCGTTAGAACTTCCCACATATATCGTGAATCATTATCTGGAAGATTTGACTAATGAAAACCTGTATGTCAGACCTGCTGAAAAAATGAATCATATTGCCTGGCAACTGGGGCATTTGATATCCAGCGAACACTTTCATGTAACCGAAGTTTTCCCGGATTCGATGCCTGGGCTACCGGATGGATTTAAAGAACAATATACAGTAGAAACCGCAACCAGTGAAAACCCTGCTGATTTTCTTACCAAAGCGGAATATCTCCAATTGATGCAGGAACAACGCCAGGGTACCTTGAACGTGCTCTCAGAACTCAGTGATCAGCAGCTCATGGAACCCTCGCCAGAAACCGTTCGTTATCTGGGACCAACCGTGGGCTCGGTGTTCGCCGGAGAGTCCACTCACTGGATGATGCACGCCGGTCAATGGGCGGTCGTCAGACGAAAATTAGGGAAACCACCCCTGTTTTAGTTTTTGTGTTCCGTTTTTGGTTGTTCAAATGGCTCGGGTTGGATCCATTTGGTATAAACACGCGGTGTTTTAAGTGAACTGAACTTTGCGTCTGCTGGCGTTTCAACGGTGACTGCATAGAGGTATCCGTTCATCTCACCCACCAGCCGTGTATGAAGAATCTGATTCTTGGCATTCGTATGAACCAGCATTCGAATCTGTCCATCCAGACCAGAATATGTGTCAAATTCTCCTTGTCTGGTTTCTCTGAATTTGACGTCCTGTCTGAATCGATCCAGCATACGATTCGTTGCGCGAAAAGTTCCACCGGTGGGGCTCACCACTTTTTTGCCGCGAAACAAAACATTGCGATCATCATAAGCCAAAATAACGAGAGTGCGTTTTTGATCTCCCTTGAGCCAGTTTAAAAACTTTTTTCCATGTCCATCGGACACACTGAACGAGTAGTTGGCATCCAGAAAAACAAATCGGTCTACCTGTTCAGGAATCGTTCGAGAACCGTTGAGAAATCCCCACAAAAAACTCCCACCTCCACTATGACAGGCAAGTGTGATCTGTGGTTTCTTCAACGGAATTGCTTTCAGAATCTCAGCAATGACGTTTCGAATCAGTTTGGGATTATCGGGATGGGAGGCGCGCCAGCGAGGCCAACTCAATCCCCGGGCCTCCAGACAGACCAGAATCAGATTTTCTCGTTGATTCAGAGACTGCCATTTCCGGTGCTGTGCCGCGATATGCTGAATATCAAAGTGCCAATCACGTCCCTCCTTCATTTGACACCCTAAAGTCTGCTCGATGGTACTGCCATTGGGAGTCGCATACAGAATCACACGGCTCGGCTTTTCAGACATGATACGCTTGGGTTGTGGAGCAACAACGATTGCGCGTATTTCGGGTTCCAGTTGCAGATAAGAAATCTGCTCTTCAAACCAGGGACTTTTTTCAAAGCCCGACCAGAGAGTCTGCGTCGCTTCTGCTGCCGTCAAGATCGGTGTGCACGGCAGTATAAGAATTAAAATCAGGTAGATGAACCAGCGGTGCATATTAAATATCCACAATATATCAGCCTGTAATCTACATCGTTTAGATACATCAGTTGGGTATGAATCTTCCGCATCAATTTCTAAGATACTATAACAGCTTAAAAGCAATCCCGGAATTGACCAGAAATATTAAAATACGATCTTAAGACTAAATGGAACCCTAAAGCAGATGATACCTAAAGCGATAGATGATCTTTTTGATCAGATTGGCGAAGAGAAATTACAACAAATGATTGCGGCCTTTTATCTCAGAGTGAAAACGGATGACATTCTGAAACCCATGTATCCCGCCGACGATCTTGAAGGTGCCGAGTATCGCCTGAAGGAATTCCTCGTCTATCGGCTGGGAGGCCCTCAGCGTTACCTGACAGAGCGAGGAAACCCGGCCTTGCGCATGCGACACGCCCCCTTTGCCATCAACCAAAGTGCCCGCGATCGCTGGATCGCTTTAATGAACAGCGCCATGGACGAGTTAGACCTCACAACTGAGGTTAGATTTCCTCTTGAAGTTTTTTTTGAACACATGGCAAGCTTCCTGATTAACCAGGCTGAATAATTTTCGCTAATCCCCTTTGCAATATACGGATTCAAGCATGAAACTCGACAAACGACTTCAAGCTGACAGTAAACACATCTATGAACTTGGAGAATCGACGCTGCTGTTGATGAATAATTCGCTGGTCGACTGGTTCATGTTAGTCCCCCGCTGTGATGAAATTGAATTCACAAAACTCACTTTCGAACTGCAGACAGAAATTTTAAAAGAGATCAATCTGGTCGCGCAGTTCATACAGGGTCAATTTTCGCCCGACAAACTTAATATTGCCACTCTCGGCAATGTCGTCAGTCAAATGCACATCCATGTGATCGGCAGAAAATTTAATGATCCCTACTGGCCAGCGCCTGTGTGGGGACAGGCAGGAAGCCGAATTTATACAGACGATCAAGTCACAGAGATTAAACAGGCATTTGAACGCTTTTTTGCGACGAACGACACTCAGGCATAACGATCAGATTATTTTCCCGTTATAAAACAGTTCCATAAATTGATTGATGAGAAAAATGACAAACCAGCCACTTCGCATCGGTATCCTGGGAATGATCCACGATCATGTCTGGGATCATCTGCCACAATTACAACATTCCGAGAACGCCGAACTTGTCGCTGCCTTTGATACGAATCAAGCGTTACGCGATCGTATCAAAAACGAATATGGCTGTCCCACTTATCAGACCCCAGACGAATTGTTCTCACAGCATGAATTAGATGGCGTCTATATTTTCAGCAGTAATCAAGCAGGAGCAGAGCTTGCGATTTCCGCGTTAGAACAGGGAATCCCGGTGATGATCGAAAAGCCTATGGCTGCCAATCTGTCACAGGCAGAAGCGATGCTGGCTTTGGCTCAAGAAAAGGGTGTCTGTCTGATGGTGAATTGGCCATTTACCTGGTGGCCTCAAATGCAACACGCCATTACGATGGCCAAAGCGGGTGAGATTGGTGATATCTGGCAAGTCAAATACAGAGCCGCCCATGCTGGCCCGAAAGAACTGGGATGTAGTGACTACTTTTGTGACTGGCTGTTTAACCCGGAATTAAATGGTGCCGGCGCCATGATGGATTACTGTTGCTACGGCTGTGTTCTTTCCAGTGCATTACTGGGTTTACCCGAATCCATCACGGGCATCGCGGGTCAGTATCGTCCAGAACCTCTCGGCGTCGAAGATAACGCGCTCATCGTAATGCAATATCCGAAAGCAATCGCGACGGCAGAAGGTTCCTGGTCTCAGATCGGAAAACTGACAGCTTATGCCACTGCCATTTATGGCACGAAAGGCACATTGATGATTGAGCCACAAAAGAAAGGACGCCTGATGTTGGCCACTGAAGACCAACCCCTGGGTGAAGAGGTCAAGGTCCAATGTCCCCTGCTCTACTTACAGACTGCCACAGAACATTTCGCGCATTGTGTGCAAACTGGTGAAGAACCGTGGGAACTCTGCAACCCCACTACCAGCTTGAAAGCCCAAGCCATTCTGGAAGCAGGCATACAGCAGATCAAGTAAGAACCATTTTGGATGCCACTTTGTTTTTCACCATCCGGTCTATTATCTCACCCTCCTGCGTCATAGAATAAAACTGGAACCTGGACTTAAAAGTGAAGGAGTGAGATCATGGCTGATTCCTATTCGGAAGCGGGTGAATTAATCAACGTTTGCCCTTTGGGCTCTCAGTTGGAGTCTATGAAAACAACAACACTGGTCAAAACCGACCATCTGCAAATCATTCGTCTCATCATGCAAGCGGGTAAGTCGCTCCCCAATCATAGTGCCCCGGGAATTCTGATCATTCAATGCCTGGAGGGGCGTGTCATCTTTCAGTGTCTGGGGAAAACTCATGAACTCAGTCCCGGGCACATGTTACACCTTCCCCCAGCCGAATCTCATGCCGTTGAATGTCTGGAAACCGCTTCACTCTTGCTCACCATATTCAACACACCTGCTCCTAATGGAGCATAAACGGGTTTTGGCTTTACCCGGAAAGTGAAGTATGATTGCCATTTTAAAAAATTGAGCGATCTCACATTTTTTGAATTCCCTAACACTCTGATTATTAAATTAAGACCGCGCTTTAAACTATAATACAAGAAGAGTTACCATCACATTGGCAAGCTGGAAGGAGCGAATTATGAGGAGTCTATTATTAATCATTGTCTGCGGAGTATTATTCGGAGGCCTGGGAGATCAGGGGGATTATATTTCTCCCGTGCTTGCTAAAGAAAAGGCGAAGCCTAAAAAGAACCCCACTCAAGAGAATGTCTCAAAATTTATGCAGGCGAAACTGGACAGCTCTAAAGATGTTCTGGAAGGACTGGTTACCGAAGATTTCGATCTCATCCAAAAAGCAACAAAAAAAATGATCGACATGAGTAATGCCACTGAGTGGCAAGTCGTAGAAGGGCCGATCTTCGCTCAACAAAGTGCCGAATTCCGCAATGCTGCGAAAGAGGTCTCAAGGTACGCGAAGAAAAAGAATGTCGATGGCGCTTCATTAAGTTATCTGCATCTGACAATGACCTGCATTGCCTGCCACAAACAGATCAAGAAAAGTGTTGTTGTGATGAGATAAGTCTCCTCTGCGAATCACTACAAACCGCCGGCATCCTCTCGAAAGAGAACACAATGCAGCATGAATCGATAAACAAACTGTTGATGGAACAGAGTGTAGAACTTGTGCGTGCCATCTATGTCGGTCCAGATGGAATCGCACGCGGGAAAGCATTTCGACCTGACAGTCTTGATGAAATACTGGAGTCCGGAATCGGCCTGACCCAGGCACAGGCTTCGGTAACGGTGTTTGATCATTTACCCGCGGAAAGCCAATTTCAACCTGTGGGCGAAGTGCGCATTCGTCCCGATGCAAGTACATTTCAGGTGTTGCCCTACCTCCCGGGTCATGCCAGAATGCTCTCGGATATTGAAACGATAGAAGGCCAAGCCTGGGAACTCTGTCCGCGCAGTCTATTAAAGACATTCCTGAATCAACTCTCTGAACAGGGAATGGTCATTCGTGCTGCTTTTGAAAATGAATTTACGATTCTCAAAAATGTGAATGAAACATGGCAGCCCCTGGAAAAGTTGAACTGTTTCAGTTCGGCTGCGATGGATATTGCCAGTCCTTATGTGTTACCCATCATTTCCGCTCTTGAGAAACAGGGGGTGCTGGTAGAAAAGTATTATCCCGAAGCAGGCCACGGCCAGCATGAAATTCCTGTACGGCATCAGGCTGGTTTGCAAGCCGCTGATCAGCAGGTTGTGTTTAAAGAAACTGTACGTGGTACCGCGCTGGCCAATAATTTCCGGGTGTCTTTCATGCCCAAGGCAGCGCCAGATTCTGCAGGCAATGGTTGTCATATTCATTTCAGCCTCTGGGATTCGAGTTGCGAGAAAAACTTGTTTTTCGATCCAGCCGGAGATTATGCTCTCTCAGAAACGGCCCGATACTTCATGGCGGGAATTCTGAAGCATGCACCCGCACTCATGGCATTCACTGCTCCGACAACGAACTCCTATAAACGTTTTGTTGAACGTTGCTGGAGCTCTTGTTATGTCTGCTGGGGACCTGACAATCGGGAAGCAACCGTGCGTGCTGCCTCTGGTTTCAAAGGACAGGAAGCCGCTACCGTAAACCTGGAATTTAAACCTTCTGACCCGACATGCAATCCTTATCTGGCATTGGCGGGAATCATCTGCGCAGGCCTGGATGGAATTGAGAATAAAGCCGATCCGGGGGAACCGGTCTTAACGGATCCGGCCTTACTGTCGCCTCAGGAACGACAGTCACTCGGATTGGCAGGCTATCCTACTGATCTTGGTGCAGCACTGAGGGCATTAGAGCAGGATGAAGTGCTGCGAACCGGCTTTGGAGAAAGCCGGATTGCTGATTACATCACGATGAAACGGGCTGAAATCGAAATGATCGATTCTCTCGGTAAAGACGCGGAACAGTCTGCCTATCTATTTCGCTTTTAAAATTCACTGATTTGTATCAGAATGATCAATGACGAATTTTGCCTAGGACTTACAACTTTGTTGATCAGGTGACAAAATGAAACGATTGCTGGCTCTGTATATTCTGTTAGTACTCCAACAGGAAGTTTTGTTTGCCGATGAGAATATCATCGATATCGGTTCACGGCGTGAGTTATTCGTGGACCGACTGATTGTGGAAGACCTGAAAAACACGACACTGAAACTTCACACTCCACAACTCATGCCCCCCGTTTCACCGGCCCGTCCACACGGACATTACGCGACAGTATTGAAAGCCGATGACAAGTTTCAATTCTATTACCGCGGCGATACAAAACCCGGTAATCACTGGAAACAGGGCTGGGAGCAATATCACGATGGCGAGGTAACGCTCTATTCGGAAAGCAAAGATGCCATTCATTGGACTCAACCAAAACTGGGAATCTATCCAGACCATCCGACGTTCCCGGCAGGCAATGTCGTCCTGATGAATGAATTTCTGGTCACCCATAACTTCACACCATTTATTGATACGCGAAGTGGCGTGCCGACAAAGGAAAAATACAAGGCTCTGGGAGGGTTGGCCTATCAGCCTAACCAACATCTGGATGTAAAAAAAAGACGCGGTCCTGGCGGCCTCAAGGCGTTTGTTTCTCCCGATGGAATTCACTGGAAGAAACTTCAGGAAAAGCCTGTCATTCCTGAGGAATGGGGTAAGTATTTTGATTCACAGAATTATGCGTTCTGGTCCGAAAACGAGCAGGCCTATGTTTGTTACTTCCGCCGTTTTATTAAAGGGTATCGAGGCATCGCGCGTACGACTTCCAAGGACTTCATCAATTGGACCCCCCTGGTCGAGATGCATGCCAACTTACCAAACGAGCATCTTTACACACCTTGCACACAACCTTATTTCCGAGCGCCCCATATCTATTTCGCTTTGCCAACGCGTTTCATGGCCAAACGTGGGGCCGCCACAGACATTCTGTTTATGAGCGCACGGGGAGGTGCGCAATTCGAACGTGAATTTACTCAATCCTTTATCAGACCGGGAATTGGAAGTAGTGGGTGGGCGAACCGCGCCAATTATGCCGCCATTGGTATTCACCAGACAGGACCTGCCGAGATGTCATTTTTCCTCACCGGCGGACGGCGTTATGCCATGCGACTGGATGGAATCGCTTCCGTGAACGCGCCCCTTACCGGAGGAGAACTCATCACGAAATCGTTACAGTTTTCTGGCAATGAACTGGAGATCAACTATTCCACCAGTGCCGCCGGCCAGGTACTCGTCGAACTTCAAGATGTAAACGGAAATCCCATTCCCGGCTTTGCACTTGAAGACTGCGAACCCATTTACGGGGACCATATCGCGCGCATCGTGAAATGGAAAAATGGGTCCGATCTGGCCAGTCTCGCAGGTCAACCTGTCAAAATTCGTTTTGTGATGGAAGACGCGGACCTCTTTGCCCTGAAGTTCATTCATAAACGACGAGTCACCGCGACTGACAAACCATATGACGTCCTGGATTGGGAAGTTTTAGTCGATAAAAACTATGCACATCTTCCTGCAATGTCTTTTGTCAAAGAAGATCCTCAACTGCCGCGCGTTCTGCTCATTGGCGATTCAATTTCAATTGGATATACGGTTACAGTCAGAAAACAATTGGCTGGCAAAGCGAATGTCCTTCGCGTTCCTGAAAACGCAGGACAGTCAAGCAAGGGAGTGGAACGCTTGTCTCACTGGCTCAGTCTCCAAAAGTGGGATGTGATTCACTTTAACTGGGGACTTCACGACTGCTTTCGAAAGATTCCTCTTGATCAATACAAGACCAATTTGAAAACATTAATCAAAATACTCAAAGCAACAAACGCGAAACTAATCTGGGCAAACACAACACCGATACCAGAGAATAACCCTTGGGGGGCCATCGCTGGTATAGAGAAGAAATACAATTCTGCAGCCAAAGAAATCATGTTAAACAACGGAATTTTAATCAACGACTTGCACACATGCATCGCATCAGACTTCTCAAAATATAATGTGAAACCGGGAGATGTGCACTTAAAGTCAACAGGTAGCACACTCTTAGGTATGCAAGTTTCGAATCAAATCATTACCTGTCTTACGCAGAATTAATCAATCTAAAGTCACGACCTGTCTTCCCACCTCCTGGCTGGCACAGAGAATAACAATCTATTTCGCTACTTTGAACGCGGGCAATTCCACAAAAAATGGAATTGTTTCCCTGCCATCGGTTTTGAGCGAATTCCGGAGTCTGTATGCTTAGATGCTAATGTTAATATTCGCTACTGGAACGCGTCCATATAAATCATAGCGGCTTCGATACCAAGATACTCGATCCGAATGGCTCTGGAGGCGCTACAATAAACCTGGATACAGGCTAACGATTGAAGGAATGAAATATGAAACCGTTTCGAGAAGCCATGATTCTCGTTTTGTTTTTGTCACTTCTTGCTGGTTGTTCAAAAGAGTCGGCTGATAAAAAAGCCGATTCTGGTAAATCGCCTGCAGCAAGCACAGCAAAAACACCTGCAAAAGTGAACGTCCCAGAAGAAGAGCTCAAACTGGCGGAGGCGTTGAAAGCTTCCGGAGCGAAACTGAAAACAGACAAAGATGGTTTCGTAATCGAGGTTGATTTTCGGAAAGCCCCCATTGATGACGCCGCACTTCAGGGAATAGAAGGCTTGTCTCGTCTTCGATCGTTACTCTTGAATGAAACGAAAATCACGGATGCCGCCCTGGAACCCGTCGGAAAAATCAAAACATTAGAAAATCTGGATTTACGAGATTGCTCTCTTAATAACAAAGCCATTTCTCATTTGACAGGACTTTCGAAGCTCAAAGCACTGCGTCTATCAGGGAATTCGGATATCGATGACGACGCGATGTCAGCTGTCAATAAACTAACAAACCTCAAAGCATTGATGCTTGATTTTCTCTGGGTCAGCGGTGACGGCCTGACACAATTGAAAGATCTCAACAAACTGGAAGAACTGTATCTAGCGAAGACGCTCGTCGATGATGACGGTCTCGTTATGTTATCACAATTTCCTAAACTGAAAAAAACACGTCTCTCCCAGAATCAAATCTCCGATGATGGCCTGGAAGCACTGGCAAAAATCCCCAACCTGATCGAACTGGATCTCAGTGAAAACAGCCTGTTAGCTGATGGGGGCATGAAACATCTTGCCGGACTCAGTGGTCTGAAAAAACTCAATCTGTGGCGAGTCGGTCTGACAGATGAGGGTGTGGGACATCTAAAAGGCTTAACCAACCTGGAGTGGCTGAATTTGGACAACACTCGGTTAGGTAACGCGGGTCTTAAAAGCCTGAAAGATATGAATCAGTTGGAGTTTCTACACCTGGGATCAACCGCGATCACCGACGCCGGTCTGCCCGATCTGGAAGGTTTGACAAGTCTCAAAGATTTGAAACTGACCCGTACTGCAATCACCGAAAAAGGGGTCGCTGAATTGCAAAAGAAATTACCTGACACAGAAATTCAGCTGAAGTACATAGAAGGCCAATAAAAAAAGCCCGGCTCACTCATGATCTGAGGAGCCGGACTGATGTTCTGGCGTGGATCAACTAAGAAACTTCCCAGCCCTTACGGTATTCTTTGCTGATATACTTGTCGGCTGCGGGACAATTCGTGGCCTTGAGATTCGCGGCATCCCATTCGAGAGGCGATTTGGCACGATATGAAACATTGCCAAGCAGAACGGCTTCCGTTAATGCTCCTGAATAATCAAAGTTGCAAGTTGTTGGTGATCCGTCTTTGCAGGCCTTGATCCATTCGGCATGATGGCCGATCGATTTCGGGATGGTTTGCTTAGGTGGTTTGAAGTCAGCAAATTTTTCCTTCGGGAATAATTTGTAACCACCATAGTTGGCAAACATTGTGCCTTCTGTACCTACAAACATGACTCCGCTTCCGGGAACCCGTTCGCCGGCTACTTTTTTCGGAATCATATTTCCATCGTACCAGGTCAGTTTCACGGGAACCAATTTACCCCGCTTGGGGAATTGATAACGAACCGTTAACCCATGTGGACAGGTTTCCGGATGGACTTCCGGACCTTCTGCCTCACAGTGTGTGGGATGCCGTAAATCAAGGGCCCAGAAGGGGAGGTCCATATAATGGCATGCCATATCGCCCAGTGTTCCCTGACCGAACTGCCACCAGCGACGCCATTGTGCCGGATGATAGCGACCTGCGGCAAAGGGTCGTACGGGCGCTGGTCCCAGCCATAAATCCCAACTCAAATTTTTGGGGGGTTCCTGAGTATCGGAAGGAAGTTCTCCTCCGCCCCAGCCTTTACCAACCCAGACATGAACTTCATTGACATCGCCTAAAATTCCGGATTGAACAATTTCCACAACACGCCGGTAATTATCACTGGCATGCACTTGCGTCCCCAATTGGGTTGCCACACCATGTTTTTTTGCTTCCTGTGCAATGATGCGTGCTTCCTGAACTGTATGGGTAAGCGGTTTTTCGCAATAAACATGCAGTCCTTTCCGAATGGCCCGAATCGAAGCAGGGGCGTGATGATGATCGGTCGTTCCAATCACCACAGCATCAATCTTTCCATCCTCGCTTTCGAGCATCTCGCGATAGTCAGCATAGCGCCGGGCACCAGGGAAATTGGCTGACGCACGGTCAAGATAGTTACTATCGATATCGACCAGAGCGACAATATTCTCACCCTTAACGCCATCAATGTCTGCTGCAGCGCGATTGGCAGTACCAATGCAGGCGATATTCAACTTTCCATTCGCTGATTTGGAAGCAGCAGGCGCGAGTCCGGTCCAGACCCCTGTAGAAATAGCGGCGGCTCCTGCAGTTGTTGACTTAAGAAAATCACGACGGCTGAAATTGGAATTCTTTTGCATTAATCATTTCCATGAAAAGAGGCAGGCCGACAAACTCATCGGCGGGTTGGTGTGATTATTGATTTACAGTTGCATCTCGATTGGAATTTTTTCTTGAAGTCTTCACCTTTTCTCTTTACGTTTTCCCTGACAATCCGCTGGATCTTTATCAAGCAAAATCGACAGAAACCAATCGTCAAGAAAGTGAATCTCCCATAATTTAATTTTCCTTATTTATGTTAAATGGAATCAGCACCTAAGGCCATTCCAGATGGGCCTACTTTCACAGATTCTTCAAGAAAGTAGACTGGAAAATCACTAATTTCTGGTTGTAGTCTATTTTTTCGTAAGATAAACCAGCATAGGACCACGCGTGAGGTTATCTTCCACGACTTTGACATCAATCGTTTGTTTTCCCTGCTGGAGAGTGACATCCGAGAACACATATTCTGAACGGTCGGCAGGAACTTTGGCTTGAACCTGGTCTGCTCCCACCTTGACAGTCAATTCCGTTCCTGACTTTTCTCGTACTTTCTTAAATTGCACTTTTATGTCATAGGTACCCGTTCGCTCAACATTCACCAACCAGTTGCCGCGTGCATCACGTGTCCAACCTTTTCCTTTGCGACCCGCGTAACGCCAATCCTGGCGGGTTAAGACCGTCGTTGGTTCTTTCGCATTGCCGATATGAATGCGAGGGGGCGCGTAATTATCAGGGCGTGTGGAACTCACATCCGCAAACCATGCGTCATATTTCTGCGTCAGCTCATTGGCTAAAGTTGATTTGTTTCTGGCAATATCGGTGCGTTCCGCTTGATCATTGCGAAGGTCAAATAACTTTCCTGGTTCACCCTGTTTTGAAAATGTCATTTTATAATCCTGCATCACAACCGCAGCATTGGTATGTGGCGTGGGTTGATCGCCGCGATGCCATTGCAGATAGAGAGATCGATCGGGCCAGTTTTTCGCTTCATTTTTCAACAGAGGTAAAACGTTCACTCCATCCAGTTTTAATGCTTGAGGTTTCTTCACTCCAGTCGCCGCAAGGATCGTCGGAAAAATATCATAATGGGCGGCAATCCGGTCATTGACTGTTCCCGCTTTCAACTGAGCGGGCCAATGTGCCAGCAGCACAGACCGAATTCCTCCCTCATTCACAGTCCCTTTCGTTCCACGATGGGATCCTACAAATCGGGGACCGTTGGGGCCGTTGTCATTCAAAAACAAAACCAGCGTATTCTCGTAAGCGCCAATTTTTTTCAGATGCTGAAAGAGTTTACCAATATTTTGATCAATATTTTCAATCATGGAAAAGATGCGCGCCGTTTTGTCGAACTGCTTCTTGTTTTTCCTTCTTTTACTCATATCGAAACCATAGGCATCGTTCAAATCCATTGCTTCGTATTTTTCACGCAAGTCTTCAGGTACATCATGAAATGGACCGTGTGGTGCATTGGTAGCGATATACATAAAGGTCGGTTTCTCCTGTGATTCATTTTTCTGAATGAATTTCATCGCATGGTCAAAATAAACGTCGGTACAATAACCTTTCATCTGTTTTTGTTCGCCATTATGAAACAGAACGGGGTCTGTGTATTTGCCAGCTCCTTCCGGGGGGTCGCTGGGTTGTCCAATGCCACCTCCCCGGTGAACGAGGACTTCCTGAAAGCCCTGATCCTGTGGACGCATGGGATAAGAATCACCAAGATGCCACTTTCCAAAGATTCCCGTCGCATAGCCGGCAGGCGATAATGCTTCGGCGATGGTCACTTCTTCGGGCTCCAGCATCGCACGCCCAATATAGGTATCGATGGCGCGCGTACGATAGTTATAACGGCCCGTCATCAGATTCGCCCTCGTGGGCGTACAAACGGGACTGACATAGAAGCGATCCAGACGAGCACCGCCGGCGGCCATTGCATCCAGATTGGGAGTATTCAGGATTTTGTTCCCCATGAATCCGTAATCCCAGCCTCCCTGATCGTCTGTCATGATGAGTATGACATTCGTGTGTTCAGCAGAGCGGGCTTCAGATATCAGATTACTAAATAAAACTATAACGAAGACGGAGCAAGTCAGACAGAATAATTTAAGATGTGTCATATTGTGATTTCCAAAATTAAGTATGAAACGAGCTGATGATCGTATTAATTGGTGAAACTCAAAATCATGTATATTGATCGATTTTAATCTCCCCATGAGGCATGATATAATCCCAGTCTATTCTTTCTATGAGAACTCTGCAAACATGTCTCCTGAAGAACTGTGTGTACAGGGTTCGTCAGTTTCATCTCTTTTTTTTTATCGAGAACAACAATGCAAACCAGGTATTTTATATCATTCGTTCTGTGCAGCATCGCGATTTTCTGTATGGCGACGTCTGCAGTTCGAGCTGCGGAACAAAAACCGAACATTTTATACATCATGTCAGATGATCACGCCGCCCATTCGATAGGCGCTTACCAGGGACGGTTGGCGGTTGTCAATCCCACCCCCACATTAGATCGTCTGGCCAGCGAAGGCATGTTACTTAAGAACGTGTTTTGTACAAACTCGATCTGCACACCCAGCCGCGCGACCTTGATGACAGGGCAATACTCTCACGTCAACGGAGTGACCACATTGAATGGCGCCATCGGTGAGGAACAACAACATCTGGCACGGCTCATCAAAGAAGCGGGTTATGAAACTGCCATGATCGGAAAATGGCATCTCAAGAAAGAGCCAGCCGCTTTTGACTTTTATACCGTCTTGCCCGGACAGGGAAGTTATTTCAATCCTGTTTTTCGTGTGAGGGGTCCCAAGCCATGGCCAAAAAATGAGTTTCGTTCGAACCGCTATGATTCGAAACATTCTTCAGATGCGATCACAGATATCTCACTTAAATGGTTGAAGAATCGAAAACAGAAAAAGAAACCATTCTTTTTGATGCATCACTTCAAGGCACCGCATGACAATTTTGAAAATGCGGAGCGGTATGACTGGCTCTATCAGGATGTCACCATTCCGGAACCGGAATCACTGCGAACACGCGGAAAGCATGGCCCGCTTGGCCAGGCGCTTTATGGTACTTCGGTAGGCCCTCGAAACAAACGGCGGAATATGGGGCATCATATGTTTGTCGATGAAAAACTGTCTGCTGAAAAATACACCGGAGAATCATATCAACGTTATCTCAAAAAGTTTCTGCGTTGCGTACGAGGCGTGGATGACAATATCAAACGACTGGTGGAACATCTCAAAGCGACTGGTGAGCTGGATAATACCATTATTGTCTACACAGCAGACCAGGGATTTATGCTGGGCGAGCATGACTATATCGATAAACGCTGGATGTATGAAGAATCTTTACGAATGCCTTTCATTGCACGTTATCCAAAATGGATTAAAGCCCATTCCAAAAATGGCACCATGATCAATAATGTCGACTTTGCCCCCACTCTGCTGGAGATGGCAGGTGTCAAGAAGCCGGAGTTCATGCAGGGACGCTCCTTTTTACCGATTCTGAAAGGCGAGCCTACACCAGCGGATTGGCCTGATGCCACGTATTATCGTTATTGGATGCACATGGCACACCATGACAATCCCGCGCATTACGGAATCCGAACGAAAGATTTTAAGTTGATCTTCTTTTATGGTCTGCCTCTGGATGCCCCGGGAGCTGTCAAAACTCCCACCTCCCCGCACTGGGAACTCTATGATTTGCGAAAAGATCCTCGCGAAATGCAGAATGTGATTGCGGATCCCGCTTATCAATCAACTCTTAAGAAATTGAAACATCAGTTGAGTCAGCTCAAGCAACAGACCGGAGATACTGATGACCGCTTTCCGGAATTGAAAAAACGCCGGGATGCATCATGAGTCTACCTCACTTACAGAGGGAAACAATAAACCACGAGTCGATTGAGATTTTGATAGACCACTAGAGGAACTGCCATGAGACGATGTCAATTTCGCCACCTGCTCTACTTCATCGCATTAATCGCATTCCCCTTTCAGACGAATTCGGCTCAGGAGAGTGAGGGTCCTTATAAAACACTTTCTGATCTCTCTTATCGTGATGCAGATCAACGGCAGCAGACTGAGTATATGCGCGAGCGCTGCAAACTTGATTTTTATTATCCCACAACAATCAAAGACTACCCGACTGTTGTCTGGTTTCATGGTGGGGGCTTAAAGGGTGGCAAGAAAGTCATTCCGGAGGAATTGAAGAATCAGGGCATTGCCATTGTAGCAGTCAATTATCGGTTATATCCCAAAGCTAAAAAGCCGTCTTATCTGGAAGACGCAGCGGCCGCAGTCGCCTGGACTTTCCAGCATGTCGCTGAATATGGCGGTGATCCCGATCTGATATTTGTAGCCGGCCATTCTGCAGGAGGTTATCTCACCAGTATGCTCGGTCTGGATAAACGCTGGTTAGCCACTCATAAAATTGACGCCAACAAAATTGCAGGTTTGATTCCCTATAGCGGGCATTGTATCACACATATGACGGTCCGGGAGGAAATGGGTATCGAACGAGATCAACCAATAATTGACGACATGGCCCCGCTATTTCACGCCCGCAAAGATGCACCGCCGATCCTGCTGATTACGGGCGACCGCGAACTCGAATTCCCCACGCGCTATGAAGAAAACGCTTACATGCATCGTCTGCTCAAAGTGGTCGGACACAAACAGGTACAATTATTTGAACTGGACGGTTTTACTCATGGCAGCATGCTTGAACCTGGTCATTATCTGTTATTAAAAGAAATCAGACGCATTGTCGGCGGCGAGAAACCTGATAAACCCCTGCCAAAAAAGAAATGAATTCGAAATCGAGTCAGTTTTGTGTTCTGAGTCTCAAGGCATTGGCGATGACCGAGATGGAGCTGAAGCTCATCGCGGCGGCGGCAATCATCGGGCTCAATAGTAAACCGAAGAACGGATAGAGAATCCCGGCTGCTATGGGGATTCCCAACGCATTATAGCCAAAGGCAAATAACAGATTTTGATGAATGTTGCGCATCACCAGACGACTTAAGTAAATGGATTCCGCCACACCCCTTAAATCCCCCTTCACCAAAGTCACCTCGGCACTTTCAATGGCAATATCCGTGCCCGTGCCCATGGCAATTCCCACATCGGCTTCTGCCAGCGCCGGTGCATCATTAATTCCATCACCGGCCATCGCTACTTTATGGCCCGCAGCACGCAGTGTTTTGATTTTCTCGTATTTATCCAGCGGTTTCACACCCGCTTCAACTTCATCGATGTTTAACGACTGCGCCACGGCATGCGCTGTTTTTTCATTGTCGCCCGTTAACATTACAATTTTCAATCCCAGTTGATGCAGCTTTTCAATCGCCTGCGGAGTCGTTTCCTTAATCGGATCGGAAACAGACAGAAGACCTGCCAGCTCACCTGCGACGGCAACGAAGATCACGCCCTGTCCCTGTTCGCGAAGCCTGTTGGCGTTTGACATGAATTCATCGTTGATGATGGTCGATTGTTCGTTCAGAAACCCGGCGCTACCTATCAGAACTGGTTTCCCATCCACTACACCTTTGACACCAGAGCCGGTCACCGATTCAAAATCGGAAACCGTTAATGGAGTCAGATTGCGTGCTTTCGCAGCCAGCACAACAGCCTGCGAGAGCGGATGCTCACTCTGCTGTTCCACGGAAGCGGCCAGCAGTAACATCTCAGACTGATTAAACGCGTCGGCTGTGATGCATTCTGTGAGCTTTGGTTTCCCTTCCGTCAGAGTCCCTGTCTTGTCGACGACCAGTGTATCGACTGCTTGCAGGGTCTCCAGAACTTCGGCATTTTTAATCAAAATTCCACTTTTTGCGCCGCGTCCCACACCTACCATAATCGACATCGGCGTGGCCAACCCCAGCGCACATGGGCAGGCGATAATCAGGACTGCTACGGCATTGATCAAGGCATAGGCAAATCGCGGCTCAGGGCCCAGCCAACTCCAAAGCAAAAAAGTCACAATCGAAATCAATAATACCGTAGGCACAAAGCGGGCAGCAATTGTATCTACCACGCGCTGAATGGGAGCACGGCTGCGTTGTGCGCTGGAAACCATCTGGATGATTTGCGACAATAGCGTATCACTGCCTACTTTCCGGGCTTCCATGATGAAAGAACCTGTCTGATTCACAGTGCCTCCAATCACTTCTGCCCCCTGCACTTTTGAAACGGGCACCGATTCGCCCGTAATCATCGATTCATCAATCAGACTTTTCCCTTCGTGAATCTCGCCATCGACGGGAATTTTTTCACCCGGACGCACGCGCAGCAGATTTCCCACCTGTACCTCTTCTAAAGGAATCTCCTGTTCCTCACCCTCGATCACCAGCAACGCCGTTGGTGGCGCCAGAGAAAGCAAATCCTGAATGGCGCTATTGGTTCGCTTGCGGGCTCTCAGCTCCAGCATCTGTCCCAATAAGACGAGGACGGTAATCACCACGGTCGCCTCAAAGTAAAGCTCCACCGTACCCGCCTGCCGAAAGGATTCGGGAAAGATTCCGGGAAAGAGGAGTGCAATGACGCTGTAGACATACGCGGTTCCCGTTCCGATGCCAATCAGGGTGAACATATTGAGATTCAAGCTGCAAATAGAACGCCAGGCGCGTTCATATAAAGGCCAGCCGGCCCAGAACAAGACAGGCGTACTGAGAAGGAACTGGAGCCATCCTGAGACTTTGAGAGGAATCCATTGATGAACAGGGAGTCCTGTCATCGGCGTCATCGCCAAGAGAAAGACAGGTAACCCCAAGATCAAACCTCCCCAAAAGCGACGGGCCATCAATTCATACTCGGCCACTTCTTCAGGTGATTCCTCTTTTTGAGGCATGATCGGTTCCAGATCCATGCCACAGATGGGACAACTTCCAGGCCCTTGCTGCTCCACTTCAGGGTGCATCGGACAGGAATAAATCGTACCAGGTGGTAAAGCCCCCTTTTCTTTCGCTTCTGGTTTTTCAACAGGATTCTCATGCTGATGATCGGAATGATGACAACATTCTGATTTGTCTGCGGGCTTCGACTCGTTGACATCAAGATGCTGCGCCAGAAATTTGTCACGACAACCCTGACTGCAGAAGTACCAGGTCTGATGATCAACGGTTTCCTTTAATGCTTTGGACTCGTCTACTTCCATATGGCAAATTGGATCAATGGCGGTCATACTCATCCTGTTTCATTTCAATTTAAGAAGTTCACTGATCGAGCTTTGATTGCTCTTTCTCAATCATTCTTTCTTTCCAGCGTGCCGCGCTGCCGGTACCAAATACTTTCAAGGCATGGAATAAAAGTCCGATCCCCCAGCCTCCCAATGGCCAGATGAACCAAAGTTTTTCCGGAGAACGTGTCAGATTTAACGTTATTAACCCCGCATTCACGAAAAAATAGATACTGGCATGAATCATAAATCCGATCTTTTTTTCGACGCGGCCTTTGGCCCGTTGATAGTTTTTTTGATTCTTGACCATAAAGGTTCATCCTGTCGCCAACGATAGATACACGAGTCATCTCAAGAGAGAGAGATTGGTTTTGTAATATTTAACCCTGACATTCCCAGTTCATCCTTGTGTTCGGTCAACAAAAAACGGTTATTTGTCAATCCACTTGAGAGACAAATAACCGTTGTTAAATTTCGATGTAAAACGATCATTCAGTCTTTGGAAAGATCCAACGCCAGTGAAATCTGCTTCATTTTTCCGTCAGCTGCAATTTGTATTGGGATTTTCCACTGTGCGGTATGTTGTTTACACAGACCACCGACTCCATCCCGGCAATATCCAAAACGTAGACTTAACAAATAGGTTCCCTCTTGATTTTTCAGAGCAGGAAGCTCGATCATGATTTGATCTCCTGCAACCTTAGCCTTTCCTTTCAATACAGTTTCTTGTGTATCTGTGTCTGATTTGAAAGAAAACTTCGAGGGCGCCAGAGGGGAAAGCTTAAATTCGGCAGGTAGTTTAGGAACCACACTGATTTTGAGTGGGCTGTTGGCTGCCAGCTTTTGTGAAGGAACGGTTACAGTCTGTTTCCCGGTTACGGTAAAACTGTTGTCCGACTTTTTCGCAGGACTGGGTGGAGCTAAGCCCTTCACTTTGAATTCGCTGACTTTATTATCTTTCAGGTTCACGACACAAATACGATGATTATTTGTATCAGCCACAAACAGTCGATCTCCAACTAATGCCAAACCTGAGGGTTCTGAGAATTCAACAGGATTGAGAGCGTCGCCGTCGTTACCTGTTCCCAAAAACGTTTTGACCTCATTCGTTTTAAGATCGATGGTTTTGAGTTTGTGATTATAAGTGTCAGCGACAAAGAGGCGGCCCTTGTCAAACAGAACTCCCAACGGATGTTGCAAGCGTGACTTATTACCAATGCCATCTTTATCACCGAACTCAAACAGGGATCGGCCGCGTTCCAGGTCGGACGTACCTGCAATCGTTGTCACAAGTCCCTTTTTGGTATCTACTTTTCGAACAGCTGACCCTTCACTGTCAACAACGTAGAACACATCACCATCAACGGTGATGTCAGACGTTTGTGCAAAAGCAGATGCTTCCAGAGAACCGTTGGTAATATCTTCACGACCTGAACCGGCATAAACGCCGATTTCATCCGAACCTAGTTTGTGCGACCAAATTTGATGTGGCCCTGCCATACAGATATAGAGCACGCCGTTGATTTCAGCTAATGCCCACGGACTGTTGAGAGCCGACTCTCTGAGTTTCCCACCTGGAGAACGATAGCGAGCTTGCTCGCCAGTTCCCGCTAATGTCTGCACCTTTTTCTTAGAGAGATCCACGGTGCGAATCATATGATTTTCTGTATCAGCGACATACAGCGTATTTCCGACCAGTGCCATGCCTTGCGGATGATCAAAAGAGGCTGTTTTGTAGTCCCCATCTTTTTTGCCGATTTGTCCCGAGCCAATGACATCGATCAATTTTCCATCAAGCGAAGTAATCACAATTCGGTTATGATTGCTATCGGAAATAAAGAGTCGCTGATGAGGTACATCCGCAAGGATCTTGCCGGGGAACTTCAAAGGTGTAGGTTTTAACTTGGCTGACTCCAACTCAAACTGGAAGGGGGTTTCGTCAAGCGTTCCTTTGTCACGATGATATGCAATCAGGCGATCCAGGACCTTCACAAGAATCTCGCGGTTCCCTTCTCCAGACAAATGCCCGCAGTATTTTCCTTCCGGATCAATGAGTACCATCGAAGGCCATGCGCGCACGCCATATTTTCGCCAGACCGTCATATCTGAATCGTTGATGACCGGGTGTTTAATCTCATAACGTTGAATCGCACGGCGGATGTTGTCGGTCTCTTTTTCATTTTCGAATTTGGCAGAGTGGCAACCGATCACAACCAGTTCGTTGGGGTACTTCTTCTCAAGATAAGCCAGATCAGGCAAGACGTGCATGCAATTAATACAGCAGTATGTCCAGAAATCGATCAGGACGACCTTGCCTCGCAGGTCTTTTAGCGTGATCTCACCGGATGTATTCAACCATTCCTTTCCACCGTCCAGGCTGGGAGCCGCAGGCCGATTGGGAAAGGGATTTTTTTCAATCACCTCTTTTTTCGGTGGGGGAGTTTTTTCAGACTGTTTCGATTCATTCGCAGGCTTCTTTTCATCTGCCTGGAGAGACGAACCGCAAAGAAGAATACCGGTGACCGCTAAAAAGAAAACTGAAGCTATGAAATGAGTTCGATTCAGAAACACTTGCATTCCGGGCATACCAGATTCTCCAGATATTTTGGTTGGTAATTTAGGGCAGGATTCAATTTTATTACATGCTTCTCTGAAAGAGCATACATCTATTGTAGGCCCTTCTTTTTTCAGTGGAACAGTTCAGAGCCGGAAATTCCCTAAACCAATCAAGATTGAGTGATGAATTGAACAGTGTCGTTTTTCAGATTCAACGGCCAGAGAGAGAGCAGATCTGTTATTCGTGTCGGAGTGCTTCAATTGGATCAAGCTTGGCAGCAGAGATCGCCGGATAAATTCCGGAAAGAATTCCGATCGTCACAGAAATACCAAAGGCAACCGGGAGACTCCAGAAGGCGATCTGCGGTTGCAAGTCAAAGAACATTCGGCCGACATCAGAACCGGCCGTATTCCCTTCCATGACAAAATTTTGCACAAACCATTGAATTCCAAGAAATGTCACAGGTGTGAGTAATCCAAACACAACACCAATTAAACCACCCGAACCAGCCAACACGATGGTCTCAGTGAGAAACTGTTCGATAATATCACTCTGACGTGCTCCCAGTGCGCGACGCACGCCGATTTCTCTTGTTCGTTCAGTAACCGTTGCCAGCATGATATTCATAATTCCAATACCACCCACCACAAGACTGATGGCGGCGATTGACCCTAAAACGACATTAAAGATCATTCGAATCTGTTCTGCCTGTTTGAGTAATTCCAGGGGTACGACGACCGCATAATCCTTGGTGCGAGGATGAGTTTGTTCGAGGGTTTCACGAATTGCCTCCGCGGTTGAGAGTACCGCGTCTTTATCGTTCACACGTAGAGTGATCTGGTGCAGTTCAATCTGCTCTGCCGTATTACTGCCGGCTTGAGTTTTGATATCAAGATCGCCTTCGCGGACCTGCAGCGTCTTGATGGGGACGTAAACATCTTTGTTGTAATCCTGCCCGGACAGACTACCCCCAATTGCTGCAGAGGCGGTACGATCTTTTGTAACACCGACCACGGTATAATACATCGAGCCAATGCGAATGGATTTCCCGACGGGGTCTTCGAACTTAAATAAGATATTGGCCACTTCATTTGCGATCACAGCGACATTCAATAAGTTTTCCTGATCACTGTTCGTCAGGAATCGACCTTGTGACAAAGTCAGATGATTCATTTCCAGATAATCAGCAGTGCAACCGACCACACGTGCATTCATGGATTGTTTGAGATGGCGAATTTCTCTGTCTACTTCACGTATCGGTACAGCCTTAGTGATGGTGGGTATTGTATTAGTCAGAATTTTATAGTCTGATCTCAATAACCCATATGACAAAACACGACTGCCAGATGATGATTGCATGACCTCGGACGGAGGTTTGACACTGCGGACAATCACATTGGTGGCACCCAGTTCCAAAACCTGTCTTTGCGCTTGCGCACTGGCACCTTCGCCAATCGCCAACATCGCGATCACGGAAAAGACTCCAAACACAATTCCCAGCATCGTCAGTCCGGACCGCAGCTTATGGAGCAATAAGCTCTTCAGCGCGAGTTGAACAATGCGAATAATGTGAGTCATTTGAGTGACCTGGGTGAAACGTAATTAAGCAAGTACAAGGAGGGTTAACGTGTAGGGATGGATTGTTTGATCAGCGTCTCGTTTTCAATGAGACCGTCTTTCATAATAATCTGTCTTTTGGTTTGCCTGGCGATACTCGGTTCGTGAGTCACCATAATAATAGTACGTCCATCCTCATTCAGTTTGTGAAGGATCTCCATAATTTCGGCTTCCGTCGTGGAATCCAGGTTACCCGTTGGTTCGTCTGCCAGGATAATCTGAGGATCATTCACCAGCGCCCGCGCAATCGAAACGCGCTGCTGTTGCCCACCGGACAACTGAAAAGGACGGTGGTCTGTCCGGTCACCTAAGCCAACCATATTGGCCAGCTCCAGGCACCATTCCCGTTCTGCGCGTCCAATAGCAGGGTAGCCGGATCGATATAACAAGGGTACTTCGATATTTTCCAGGACTGTATATTGCGCAATCAGATTGAACGACTGGAAGATGAATCCGATCATGTCATTCCGCATCGCTGAAAGTTCATCATCATCCAACGTGGAGACATCACGGCCTCCCAGAAAATACTGTCCGCTGGTGGGACGGTCGAGTGCTCCCAGAAGATTGAGTAGCGTACTTTTCCCACTCCCGGAAGATCCCATGATGGCAACAAAATCACCTTCTGGAAAGTCTGTTGAGACGCCCCGTAATGCTTTTACCACAACAGAGCCCAGATCATAGAATTTGGTGAGGTCGACAACTTGAGCGGCCAACCTCATGGTCGTTTCGCTCCCGAAGGCCTGCCGCCTCCTGAAGGAGGTTTCAGCTTACTGAGTTCACCCGCATTGAGAAATCCATCTTTGTTAGAATCAATGGTGGAAAAGCGTTCCTTCAGTGCTGCTGGTGCTTCCTCTTTGGAAACTTTACCATCGGAATTTTTATCGAAGCGTTTCATAAACCCTGTAGCACCTCCGGTTGTTTTTTTCTTTCCAGCAGGTTGCTTCCCTGATTTTGCTGATGGTTTCCCGGGATTCCGGGAGGATGGAGATTTCCGCCCCGCCTGACCGGGAGCTTGCTTCGACTCCTGCTCTTTCTTATCCAGGGCCAATTGTTCTTCCAGGTCAATCAGTTCATCAGCAAAGTGTGTTCGAGGATTCAGAATTACTTCTTCGCCGGCTTCGATGCCATCCAGGATTTCGATCATTGTATCACTGGCTTGCCCGATCTTGATTGTTTTTCTGACAGGTATGCCATCTTCGGGAATCACAAAAATGTACCGATGATCGCCGATGGTGAGCACTGATTGCACGGGAACCTGGAGGACGTTGTCTCTTTCCTCGATTTGAATTTCGATTTCAGCGTTTAGGCCGGGTTTCAGCTTCGTAATATCAGCCCCATTGGGCAGAATCTTGATTGTCGCCTTGTATTCTTTAAGATCGGGACGCATCCAGTTAGAAGAAATGGGAACGGAAGAGATCTGGTCTACCACACCCAGGTAAGTCTCAGAGGGAAAGGCATCGACGCGAATATCAACGGACAACTGTTCTTTGACTAAACTGATTTTGGACTCATGAATGCGTGCATCGACTTTCATCTGAGAGAAGTCGGGGAGTTGAATGATGGACTGTCGTTCGCGGACTTCTGTGCCTTCTTCAATAACGTCTTCACCGTTGCCACGACGACTGCTGCCTTGATTGGCATAAACGACTTGCCCGGCTTGAGGAGCAATCATTTTACAGGCCTGAATCTGTTTCTGCATTCGCTCCAGTTCACTCTTCTCAACTTCGTAGGTTAACTGGCTGGCTTTGAGTTTGGCTTCAAACTGGGTCAGGGTCGCATCTCCTTTATTTTTAACCCGAGCCATATTCCGTTCTTTTTCTTTGACGTCAGCCTGCAATTCTTTAAGCTTACGTTTCTGAACATAGTCTTTTTCGACTTTCAAATCTTCTTTAGCAATCTCAAGATCGATCTCTGCTTTCACGACAGTAATGCGGTCTGCTTCCACATCATTCTGATTTTTATAACCTTTCTTCGCGATCCGTTTAGAGAACTCAAAGTTTTCTTCGGCACGCTGCAGGTCTTCTCGGGATTTGGTGATGGCCCCCTGCTTGACATTCAAATCGCGTTTCGATTCTCCCTCCAGAAATTTGTTCAGATCAAGTTTTGCCAGTTCCCAGGCAAGCTCTGCTGCATCGTTGTCACTCTCATTTTGTGTTTTCTGAATGTCAACATTCAGTTCAGCCTGTTTTAGTGTGGCGTCTGCCTGTGTCACCTGAATTTGTTGCTGCTTTTCTTTATCAACGAGCAATGCAGAGTCAAGCTCACACACCTGGTCTCCCTCATTGACCATTGTGCCTTCAGGAACAATGCTGAGGATGGTGGTATAACCTTTGACTTTGCTGGTGAGTGTGACGTTATTTAAACTATCGAGCTGACCACGCTCGGTTACCGTAAGACGAAAAGGACCTCTTGTTGCCAGATCGGTAATATAAGTCATATCTTTCTTCTTCCCGGAAGAGAGAGAAGAGAAGATAGGCTTTCGCAGCGCAGGAACGAGCAGCACCGTAATCCCCAAAACAATCACTGTATAAAACAACAGCATTACTTTACTTGGAAGTTTTCGTTTAGTTTTCATTGTCTGTGGCGATGCTGTTGAGTTCTGCTGCAGGTCGGAAGACAACTTGTCGGATGGCTTCGTCTGCAGAGACTCTGGTTTCAGCTGGTCCTGGGGGGGGTTGGCGGTGCTCATGGGTGGGCCTGGTTCTTCCCGCGCGGTGTTGGTAGAAATCGTCTTTCCAAATTCCATTTTCATCTATCTCCATAATACCCATATCTCGATAGATGTTAAGTCGGTTTTGTTCATAATTTACCCAGTTACTGATTAAACTGTTTTGTGCGGTTAATACTGTTCTTAATGCGTTTAACAGATTTAAGCCTTGAGTATTGCCTTGATTTCCGCCTGCTTTTTTGGGATCTGAAGTCGACTCGACTGCGTTATCATACTGTAAAGCAGCTAAACGGATTTGCACACGAGATGTTTCAAAATTTTGACGTAGTACAGTCAATTGACGCCAACTTCGGCGAACTTCAAACTTCGTTGCATCTTCGGCTGCCATAAATGTGCGGCGTTGTCTTTGATAATCGATCTGAGACTCGCGATACGCATTTCGCTCCTGTACCAGTGATAAAGGTGCGGTAAATTCAACACCTGCCCGAAATCCTGCTCGACTACTGCTGAAATCCAAGGGTTTATTTTGGCCGAGAGGCGTACTGACATCCCCATCAACTACGACATTTAACACCGCTTCGAGAGAATTAGACCGCACTTCCATTAATCTTCGTGCATCCATCACGAAACCACGCTGGTTCATCAGGTCTAATCGATTATCAAGACCTATCCGCACGACTTCTGAACTATCCATCGTAAATGGTTCCAGGGTAATCATTTCCACACGCAGGCCAATTTCAATCACCTGCATCCCCTGTGAAGTCCGCAGCATATCTTCCCGTAGATTTGCCATCTCCAGAACAATATTCTTTTTTTGGTCATTGGACAGTTTGTCTTCACTTAAATAGCTCTTCAATCCATCGAGACGGCTCTGTATTTTCTGAATTTCTTTACGGACCCCTGAATACAAACGTATATCATTTTGTGTACTTTGTCGAACGCGTTTCCGATCTTCCTCTGAAAAGAAACGACGTTGGCGTAACAGCAAGAGGTCTTCAGGGTCCCCTTCCTGGTTATCGCCCAGCAACAGTTCCACATTTTTGATGTCCTGCTCTAATGTGATGATGGCATCTGTTTTGAGTTTACTCAACAGCTGTTGCAACCCTTCGACCACCTGTTTCAATTCTGCCGTTGCAGGAGGTACTAAATTGGGATCATCCCAGTCCTCTACATAAACTTGCGCCCAAACTTCAACATAATCATAAATTTCCTGTTCGATCTGAGGCAAAATGGGATCGATTAATTCAAATGGTTTCAAGAGTGAATCTTCAATACTCAAGGGCATGTTGGGAGGCAGACCCAAAAAGATTTTGAATCTTCCCAACGAATCCTGGTAGATCCGTTCGAATGTTCTCAGACGATTGATCGATTCCGCTAATTGAGATTCCAACTGCGCCACATCTAATGTCACGACTTCCGTACGAATGCGTTGAACTAACTCGTTGACTGTTGATTGATAGTTCTCTTCATCACTTAACGCCAGCAGGAGTTTCTCCTGTTCTTCGGTCATCTCCCCATTCCAGGAGAGCATGCGTTTTTCATCATCAAATTCCAGTTTGTCTACAAGTTCCGGAGGCAGGATCCAGTTTGGCGGCAGCTGATCCAGTCGTTCCGATTGCACTTTTGGCTTCTGTGAAGAAAGAGCCCGAAGAATTTCAACCTGGCGTTCCAGGCGTTTGATATTACCCCGTTCGTTGTTGATTACCTGCAGCTGTTGCAGCAACTGCAAAAAACCATCTCCACCTCCAACGGTATCGGTAAAAAATTCTTTTCGAAACCGGGCGAGGGTTCGAGTCTGATACAACACATTCCGTTCATCCTGTGTCAGATTATTCAACACGACCTTACGGCCCGCTCCTAATAACAGAGGTTGTACGAGAGAATAAGAGAGTAGACTGACGGAATTGGTTTGATTGGAACCTGAGAATAACCAGAGCGTGTTATTTGCGATTTCGACCGCCCATTGTGCACCGGTGGGAAGAACCTGATTGATGCCAATCCGGCTGGCTAAATTCAATTCCTGCGAACCGTTTTGTCGGCGTCGACGGTTGAGGTCGGCTGTTGGGTTTTGTCCCCCGACGCCAAGATATCGCACGTCAAACTGAAACCGCCCGAAGGTTAAATCTAACGCTGCCAGAAACAGGTTTTCAATTTGAAATTGATATTCTCGACTATTAATGTTGGCAATATCAATGGATTCACGCAGTGTGATCTCATTGAGCGCCGGCAACTGGGTGCCCTCCAGTGCATTGCCTGAAGCAGCAATTTCCGCGCTCAGCTCCGGATTGATGCCATACTGCACCAGCCAGTCCGGATTTTCGATACTGAGTGCCCGACCCAATTTATGCCAGCTTTTATACCCCTTTTTACACTGCAACCAGTGCATATAGACGTTGGCAGCAGGGTCATCTGGTGGCAACGGTTCATGGTTTGGATCATAGGGATCATAAAATCGACTGCGCGGATCGGGTTCTACATCAAATCGAGGGACCTGCCATGCGGGATCGTTCGCATTCTCAGCAAGAATTTCGTAAGTATCTTTATTCGCTTGATCAAACCAGAACGTGGGAGAACAACCTGCGTGCAACGCCATTCCGAATACGATCAGGCTCATCGTAAAATATGATTTGAGATGATCACAAAATGAAAATAGTTTTGTGTGTCTCATGAAAAATCCGTTACAGTAAATAAATAGAAATTTGGAAGAGTCAGAGTGATGTTTGCTAAAAAATTAAGCAGCCGGAAAACCCTGTAATGGATAGGGACTGGAAACGTCCTGAAATGTTTTTACGGTTTCGCGTTGAGAGCGTTGCGTATAGGCCGACTTGAGTAAGGCCTGCAGAATCCCGGTCAGTTGACGACGTTGATCTGAATTTAAGGATGTCAGTAGACGATGGGAAACCGTCCCATGACATGTTTTGACCTGTTCCAAAAGACGTAATCCCTGATCGGTTACCTGCAGCACGCGTTTACGACGATCTTTCTGTGACTGCTCTCGAATCACTAATTGATCACCTTCCATGCGTTCAATCAGCGTGCAGATATTCGATTCAGATTGTCCCAGTTTCCGCGCGAGTTCCGATTGAGAACATCCCGTTTCATTAACGGCAACAATGACCTTCAGCGCTGAGTATCGAACTTCATTGATATCCAGTTGTGCAAAAGTATTGTTCAAAGCCGCCCTGACTAAATGTACCGTCCGAATCAGTAGATCGATCTGTTCGACACATTCATTATTTTGCAATAATCTCCAATCGGTTGTTTCTAAAGGAGATTCTGAATTTGGTTTGTTATCCTGTTCCATATACCAGCCTCAAACTTACTTTTAGAATAAATTTCGTTCTGAAATTGACGCCACTTCACCAGCGCGCAAAGTACTAGCACTAAATTATATTTCGGACATGAAGTATTAGTATCTGAAGGACTTATCGGTATAACCGGCAAAGTTTTACATAAGTAAATTTTTGTTTTCTGTTGCACTTCCAGAAGAAAGCGTGAACAATCAGAAACAGTCCCAGAGAATTTCAAAATCAGAACCCCATTCGGGAGCAAGCTTTAAATGAATTGTTCAGCACGGATAGACAGCAAGTTGAAACGCACTGCATTCCCCCTATTCTTCCTTTTCTCTCTACTCTTATTGCCAAACGTTGCGTCTGCAGAAACGAAGCCAAATATCATTGTGGTTTATGCAGATGACCTGGGATATGGTGATTTAGCCTGCTTCGGCCATCCTACGATCAAAACTCCTCATCTGGATCAAATGGCAGCTGAGGGAATGAAATTCACCCAATTCTATTCCGCAGCTCCCGTTTGCACTCCCAGTCGGGCCGCCCTGTTAACGGGCCGTTATCCTATTCGTTCCGGAATGTGCAGCGATAAACGGCGGGTACTCTTTCCCAATTCCGGTGGTGGTCTTCCCTCCAGTGAAATTACGCTTGCAGAAGCATTGAAAGAAACTGGTTACCAGACTGCCTGTGTGGGGAAATGGCACCTGGGTCATCTGCCAGAGTTTTTGCCTACCAGCCACGGTTTTGATTCTTATTATGGAATCCCCTACTCCAACGACATGGATCGTGTGGCGGAACGAAAACTGGGACGCAAAATCTTTCTTGATCCCAAAGTCAAATACTGGAACGTGCCTTTGATGCGCGATACCAAAGTGATCGAGCGGCCTGCTGACCAGACAACAATTACCAAACGCTACACTGAAGCAGCGGTGAAATTCATTCAGAAAAATCAAAAACAACCCTTCTATCTGTATCTGGCTCATAGTATGCCACATGTTCCCCTATTTCGCTCGAAAGAATTTGTGGACAAAAGCCTGCGTGGATTGTATGGCGATGTGATTGAAGAGATCGACTGGAGCGTCGGACAAATTCTGCAGGAACTCAAATCACTGGGGCTCGATCAGAATACGATTGTCTGGTTTTCCAGTGATAATGGGCCCTGGCTCATTTTCGATCAACATGGAGGTTCTGCCGGTTTATTGCGAGAAGGCAAAGGCAGTACCTGGGAGGGTGGCATGCGCGAACCAACTCTTGCCTGGTGGCCCGGTCATATTCCCTCCGGTTCAGTTTCACAGGAACTGGGTAGTACAATGGATATCTTTACCACAAGCATCAAACTGGCTGGTGGTAATGTCCCTGCAGATCGAGTCGTCGATGGTGTGGATCTCACTTCGGTCTTAATGGATACGGGTAAAGGTCTACGTGATGAAATGGTCTATTATCGGGGGACCAAACTGATGGCGTTCAGAAAAGGCCCCTGGAAAGCACATTTTATTACCAAACCCGCGTATGGCAAAGAACCGTTTCAGGAACACGATCCTCCGGTGTTGTATCACCTCGAACATGATCCCTCTGAAAAGCATGATGTCGCAAAAGATCATCCGGAAGTCATCAAGGAATTGTTGGCTGCCGCTAAAAAGCATCAACAAACTGTGAAGCCCGTTCCTTCACAACTGGAAATTCCTCTCGCGAAATGAAAACAGCTAAAAACACACAATCTCGTCAGTAAAAGCTTACCAGTAACAGATATAACGAGGGCCGTCGTGTTCTGTTCCGATACGATATTTGATTGAGGAAATTGTTTTTTCGTGCGCGAGTCGTGCACGAAAACGGGTCCATGCTTCACAAAACCGGGGCATTTGTTTTGAATCAAATTCGGGGCGAGGAATTTGTAATCGCTCGTAGGCATCATGGATCAGAGCCAAGCCCACCAGGACCATCTTCTCATCATAATCGGGTTGAGACAGCACTATTTCCATCGCCTGTGCTGCATGCCCACAGTGGAGAAACTCCGACTCACGTAAACACTGCGTGGCCATACGCTCTACAAATTTAAACAGGCTGTCTATGCCTCTCTGATTAAGTAGAAAATCCGATACTGATTCCGTTTGTAATGCAGTTTGAATCTGTTCATAAAGGTCGGAATCTGTCTGACTGGGAATGGGCATTCTGCCATAGCCATCAGGGGCGACAGACTCGATCTCTTTTATGACATGATCGACTTCTTGTTTACCGGAGTTCATCGTGAATATCACTGTTACTACGAAGTTATAAAGTTTGTTCTTTCGGTTCGCTACATCAGATCTGCTGGGATTATATAGCAGAAACGAGAATGAATTCATGCCCGTATTTTAAAAAAAAAGAGCTGACTGAGTAAATACTCGGTCAACTCTCGGATCAATTTCTTGTCAGGAAAAGACGGCTGCTTATTTTAGAAAGAAGTCATCTGGTCCTTTGTGTGTGTAGTAAGGGTATTGCACGACTCCCAAAGGCTGATTTTGTTGAGGATAAACAGTTGCCGGCGGGACGTACTTATATGTCTGGTAATTTTTAGGACGTTTATTTTGGTGATAAACGTTTTTATGGCTGTTCTTCCAGCCAGGTGGACAGTAACCGCGGTGGCGATTGAAGCCAACCTGCTGAACCTGTGCCTGTTGACCTGCATGCTGTTTATGCATGAGCTGTTGGTATTCGGCCATTTGGGCCTGCTGCTGCATCAGGAATTCTCCGTCGGCCGACTGACCCCGAATAACCTGGCTGTTAGTACATCCCACGCATAATGGTAGAATCAAACAAGCGGCCATTTTACATAATAAATGAGGCTTCATTGGCTTCCTTTCCCCTGAATTTTGGTCGAAAAACAGAGTTGACTCAACGAGAAGTTGAGAATCTGCTAACTAAATCGAGTCGTTGTTGCCAATAGATAAAATGGGTGCTTAACCTCTTGAGAGGCTGCACGATGATCAGCAAGCGACTTACTTCCTTTATCGGCCAGCCTGAGTCAAACAATTGTCAAAATCCCCAAGAAATGGAAAACCGGTGTAATATTCAAAACTGATCGACCTTGCAGAATCGTTAAAACCGGGATAGATTACCAGAGTATCCTACTCACTGACTTGCTCTATCAAAATAGTTAAAGTGGGTTGTCTTGAAGTTTGAGTTCTTTAGGCAAAACATAGTCAGTACCGAATAGCGAATTCTGAACTGTTATTTGTCAACAAGGGAGTGTTTGGCGTGTTTGTAGCTGCATCATCACGTTGTTTTTCCGATGAATCGTTTGAAGTAAGCTGTGAACGGTTAACAGATCTGGAATATGATAAAATCGAGATCTGGATGGATGAGGAGAGTGATCACCTTAAGCCATCTGAAATTGCCAATTCACCGGATGAATTTTATTCACGTTTTCGAGAAGCCACGCGGTTGACACCGATTGCCTTTTGTCTGGAAAGCGATATCAGCCCGGAATCATTTCAATCGTTGTGTAAAGCCGCAAAGATGCTCCGCGTTGCTCAGATCACGATCCCTGCTTCTCCTATGGGAACACCGTTTAATTCAGAAATTGACCGGTTGAAAACATTACTCGAAATTGCCAATCACGATGGCATTTGTCTTTCGATTAAAACCAAGACCGGCCAATTAACAGAAGATCCCAGAACGGCAACGGAACTCTGTCAGTCTGTCAAAGGTCTGGGGCTCACTCTTGATCCCAGCTATTACACGTGTGGACCGTACAGCACCACTTCTTATGATCTGGTATTCCCATATGTTTGCCATCTACATCTCCGAGATTCTACGAAAGACCAACTGCAGGTTCCTGTAGGACTGGGTGAAATCGACTACAGTCGCCTGATCAGCATGCTCGAACGTCAGGAGTATCATCAGTTCCTTTCAGTCGAATTGCTTCCTGCGTTATTGGACAACGAAGATCGCGCACTGGAACTGCGCAAGCTGAGAATGCTTCTGGAATCAGTCGTCATCTGACCGGTAAAGCGACTTAGTCCAAAACAAGTCTCATCAGATTGACACACTTATCCTCTTGCAATAAAAAACGGAGCCTCTCTGAAAAGAAAGACTCCGTTTATTTTTTTTAATCAATCGAAGTGGGTCTCAGTTATTTGTAATCGGTAGGATTACCAAACAGGCCGCCCCCTCCGCTTGTACTATCTCCGGCATTGCCGCCTAGTAGTGGGCCTTTTCGCTTTCGCTCGTAGGCGGGTTGCTCTTCTGCTTTTGCATCTTCTGGTTTATCAGTCAGTGCTTTCAGAGACAAGCTGATTCGTTTCCGATTGGTGTCGACTTCCAATACTTTGGCTGATATTTCCTGTCCTACATTCAAAACCTCGGTGACTCTTTTAATGCGTCGGTGGTCAACTTCACTGATATGAATTAACCCTTCCAGGCCTGGTTCCAATTCAACAAACGCACCGAACTCGGCTGTGCGAGTGACTTTCCCGGAAACGGTTGATCCTTTTGGATAGTGGTCTTCTGCCAATGACCATGGATCTTGCTGCAATTGTTTCATGCCCAGACTGATGCGGTTTTTTTCGCGATCAATTTTGAGAATTTTGACGTTAATTTGTTGCTGTTCGCTCAAGGCGTCTTTGGGATGTTTGATACGATTCCAGCTAATCTCGCCGATGTGCAGAAATCCATCGATGCCCCCGATATCAACGAATGCACCGTAGTCCTTGATATTCTTGACTACACCCGTGTGTTCCTGACCAACGGCCAGTTTTTCCCACAACTCTTTCTGAATTTCTTCACGTTCCGATTCCAGATATTTTCGACGACTGACAACCAGATTTCGCTTCTTAGCATTCACTTCGGTAATTTGAACAGTCAGTTTCTGACCAACGAAAGGTTCCAGGTCTCCTACGAAATAGAGGTCTGCCTGACTGGCTGGCATGAAACCTCTCAAGCTGCCAACATTAACTTCCAGCCCCCCTTTATTCGACTTATTGACAACACATTCCACCACCTGTCCCGCTGAGACCGCATCCCAGTCTCCTGCAGGTTTGTGACGTCCGCGCGGTAGAGAGAGAACTATCAACCCTTCAGCTTCTTTGATTTTCGTAATCTTGACATCGACTTCCTTGCCGATTTCCGGAGGTTTATCACCAAACTGTCGTAAGGGAACAATGCCTGGAACCCCCAAAGATCGAGTTCCCAGATCAACAAAGACGTCATCATTATTGATCGACTCCACTTTGCCCTTCAGCCGATCCCCTTCTGCCAGCGTTTCGTCTGCTGGTTCTGATGGAGTCTCTGTTGTTTGCGGAGCAGTCGTACTCTCTTCCGCTGTTGTATCTGCTGCTACTTCTTCATCAGACAGAGTTTTGGGAAGTTCCTTTGCCCCTTGTACAGAGAGGGCTGCAGCCAGCTCGGCTTCCAGGTCAGCGCCCAGGTCATCTACTTCCGGTGGAATATCAATGGGTTCTGCGGCCTCTGCAATCTGCAACAGGGCTGCTTCGTCCATTTGTTCCTGTGAGTCTACAACCTGACCTGCCTCATCATTTTCAGTTCCTTTCGGCAAAATCGGCACACTGGAACCGGGTGAGGGAATCGCTTTAAACTGCTCGGGATCAACTTTCGGTTTCAGTTGAACTTTGCGTTCTCCTTTCGCAGACTCCTCTGCTTCCGAGGCCGGAGCATCAACGGCAGGTGTATCACTTTGATTTTCTGTCGCGGGTATCGCTTCCGGCGCAGCCTTTGCTTGAGGCGCGTCCTCAGCTTGAGGTTCTTCCATGGTCTGGGGGGGAACCGCTTCATTCACACCAGCTTCGTCTGCGACCTGATTCTCAGCAGATTGATCCTGATCAGTTGCTGCTTTCGCTTCTGATGCTTCTTCGCTGGTTTTGATTTCTTCGGTGGATGGTCGCTCTGAACTCATGGGAGATAAACCTTACTCGCCTGATTACATACTTTAAAAATAAATGAAACAATTAGAAACGAAATTTACGCAGCTCAATGACAGCCCGGCCGAATTGAGCCAGGCTATTAGACAGATTTCCTGCTGAAAGCCTGTTGAACTAACTAAAAGAGTATCACCGCAGTTACCACCCTGCAATTCGCAGAGCCTAGTTTTCCGATTTTTTCACCTTTGCTTTCACACAACGTAACCCCAATGCAGGACTGGAAGTTGTCGGCGTAACTTTCGTGCGAAATGCGGATCTGAGACGGTCATACTGATCTGTCCAAGCCCCACCTCGAACGACACGTGGTGAATCCGGCGATCCCGTACCCCATACAGTACCATCCCCGGGAGCGTTTTTATAGTTATCATGCCAGGGATCTGCTACGAACTCCCACAGGTAGCCATGCATGTCGTATAATCCCCATGGATTGGGTTTGAGGGCACCAACGGGTGGATCATTGCCGGCTGCATTGCCTGTATGCCACGCATATTCGTCCAAAAGCCGAGCCAGTTTCCCTGCATCTCCCGGTTTTTGCGCTTTATCACCAAAACTATAGACAGTGGTGGTTCCTGCCCGACAACAGTATTCCCACTCGGCTTCGGTGGGCAGCCGGATTTCCTCATCCGGGGAGATCAACGAAGCTTTCCGTAACATTTCGGTCAGTTTTTGACAAAACTGATTCGCGGTTCGCCAGTCAAACATTTCGGCTGAGTTCCGTGGCCCCCCCCAGCGGCTGGGATTTTTTCCCATCACCGCCTGATACAGGTTTTGTGGTACTTCGTATTTTCCTATCCAGAAATCCGATGCCAGAGTCACTGTATGAACAGGCGTCTCTTCTGGCAGGCCTTTGATAGAACCCATTTGAAATGACTTAGGAAATTTTCCTTTTCCTGGTGTAATGGGCACGAGTTCTTTGACAAACTGTTTTAATAAAGCGACTTGCTGCGCATGGGGAGCAGAAGCATCAACTGCCGAAACCTGACCCGGTTTTTCCTCTGCGGGCAGGTTGCCTGTTGCGATCAAAAGAAAGAGAAACGCCCCCGCGAGAGTGACGTGTACTTGGGAAATCTGCACTACAAAATGATTGTGATGATTCATGTGCTTCACTACAGGTTAGAACTTTGTTAGGGTACAATCCAGAATTGTATATTATCAATGCAGATTTGTATTCGAAAGTGGAAACGGGATTTCATCTTTAATACACCATATTTTGTGGAGAGAGATGTGATTTGATTTTGAGAATCTCCATCTTCATCTCAGCATCTCTTATATCAATCATCTGTGTTTTCATCAGGCAGGTTAATCCATGTCAGAATCAGCGTCCACACATCCTCGCAGTATAGATCTGGTATCTCATCAGGAGTGTCAGCTCGTCGTCATTGATGTACAGGAAAAGTTGATCCCCCTGATTCCCGTCGCCAAAAAACTCATCTTACGGATCCAGCAATTAGTACAGGCAGCCCAGATTTTTCAAATCCCCATCAGTTGTACCGAACAATACTCCAAAGGTCTGGGGTGTACGATTCCTGAATTATCAGAACTGCTGCCAACTCCCATTGAAAAAATTCGGTTCAGCGCGTCAGAATGTTTAGGCTGGGGCACTGCAGCGAATACCATAGATAGTCGTACAAAAATTGTACTGACAGGCCTGGAAGCCCACGTCTGTATTCAGCAGACCGCATTGGATTTGTTAGCAGCCGGTTATCGCGTTATCATTCCCATTGACGCTGTTGCCAGCCGAAACCAACTCGACTGGAATATCGCTATCAAACGTATGGAAAATTCTGGAGCGGAAATCACCTCAACAGAATCGATATTATTTGAATGGTGTGAAGTGGCAGGAACCGACGAATTCAAACAGATCAGTCGTTTGATAACGGGAAAACAATAAGAAAGCTGGAAGATCGTATTCGTTTCAATCCCCTGAGAGAAATGATCCTCACTCTGAGCCTGTATAAAAGATTTCAACCCTTAAAGAGCAATTAGCAATGACCATTGAACACCACCAGCATAGCCCCATCCATCCTCCCCGCCGCACATTGATGGGACCTGGTCCCAGTGATGTCTCAGCCAGTGTCTTGTCTGCACTGGGAGCACCGACTGTCGGCCATCTGGATCCTTATTTTCTAAAAATCATGGATGAAGTCCAGGATATGCTCAGAACGATTTTTCATACAACCAACGAACTCACGCTGGCTGTCAGCGGTACTGGAAGTTCCGGAATGGAAGCCTGCGTCGTTAATCTGCTCGAACCTGGTGATAAAATTGTTGTCTGCACGAACGGTGTATTTGGCGGACGAATGGCAGATGTCGCAGGTCGCATTGGTGCGGAAGTCGTGCAGATCAACCGTCCCTTTGGCGAAGTTTTTTCCGTTGAAGAAATTGAAGAAGTGGTGAAGAAAGAACAGCCCAAGGTTGTCGGCATCGTGCATGCAGAAACCTCTACGGGAGCCGCTCAATCGCTGAACGATATTTCGAAAGTTGTTCATGAGGCAGATGCCCTGCTGCTGGTAGATTGCGTAACTTCTCTGGGTGGGATGCCTGTTAAAATTGATGAATGGGATATCGACGCCGCTTACAGTGGAACACAAAAGTGTCTGAGTTGTCCTCCGGGTCTTTCGCCTGTTACGTTCAGTTCCCGCGCAGTTGCCGCTATGGACGCCCGCAAGACGAAGGTTTCGAGCTGGTATCTGGATATGTCAATGGTCCGCTCCTACTGGGGCGATTCACGAGCCTACCATCATACTGCACCGATCAACATGAATTACGGTCTGCATGAAGCGCTGCGGCTGGTTCTTGCGGAAGGCATGGAAAACCGATTTTCGCGTCACTACGCTAACCACTGTGCACTGAAATCAGGGCTCGAAGCAATGGGAATCGAATTCGCAGTTGCCGAAGATCATCAACTTCCCATGCTCAACGCAGTCAAAATTCCTGATGGGGTCGATGATGCGGATATTCGCGGCCAGCTTTTAAGCCGTTTCGGAATCGAAATTGGGGGTGGTCTGGGGCCAATGAAAGGTAAGACCTGGCGAATTGGACTGATGGGTGAAAGCAGTCAGACATCTCATGTGCTTCTGTTTCTGGCGGCTCTGGATCAATGCCTTATACATGCCGGGTATCAACTCTCATCTGGCGCCGGCGTAGCTGCTGCAAATGATTTTTATCGTACAACGATTACAGACTAACCCGGAACACATGACAACTTTCGTTTTTTAGGCGAAACAAGGTGTTATGTTTAATGTGTTTAGGTCAGAATTCCGATTCATAGAATACGATTTTGGTATGACTTGTCGTGCCATTACCCTCTCGTTATATTGGGGGTTGAACTCAGACCCTTCCAGATGAGTTCAAAATGAGAAATTTTAGAACATTCTCATCAATTTTTGTGTCGGAGAAGTGGCATTCACGAAAATGATTGCCTATTATCGCCGACCACCCAAAAAGGGGCCGTAGCTCAATTGGTTAGAGTACCGGACTGTCGATCCGGGGGTTGCGGGTTCAAGTCCCGTCGGCCTCGCTTTTTGAAACGCTCGTTGTCAGAAATGACAGCGAGCGTTTTTTTGTGCCCCGTTAATAGTGAACCGCAATTTCATCCTTTGATTGATTTTTTCGTCTTTTCACATCAAGCTGGCATACTTAAGGCATAAAATTGTGCATTTGATCTTTGTCAATTGGATTCCAATTTGACACAATGTGGAAAATTGATTATGTGACTGTTCAAGTTTAAAAATTCGTTGACGAGACAAAATATCGATGAACCATGAACTACTTTATTCGCTGGCTATTTTTTTCGGGATCATCGGATTCTTCTTTATTTTAGTTGTCGTAGTCTGCTTGTGGGAAAAACGCTCCATCCAGCCGTACTATCAACCAGAGGCCGGAGAGGAATTCACGCCGCTTCCCCTGGCTAATGAAGCCAACAATGATGCCGTAAAAAGCGGCTACGTTCATGGTGGAATCTTCCATAGTGGTAAGGAGAAAATCTACCGCATTCGCTGCGACTTCTGGATCTCCCCGGATTACTCGACACTAGCTGTTGTCGGCAGTGGAACCGTTGCCAAAATCGTGACGAACGGGATCTCTTTTTGTTCATGGACAGAAGACGGGCGGATTCTGTGCACCACCAACGAAATTGGTGAGCAGGACATATCTGGTGTAGAGGAACAAATCACCTGGTCCAAATTCAAATTCCGAGCGCTTGCCAAAAAACATAACCAGCGATTAGAGACGACTGAAGTGACCGCCCTCTCTTCGGATTCCCCTTTGGCCAACTATTTTGAAATTGGAAGGGTTAAAGCCAATGCAATGGTCGCACGAAAATATGCCTACTTCATCGATGACGAGGAAACGATCTGGCGACATTCACTAAAAGGCGCACTCGCGTTTTACTTCATCACGGTCTGGATACGACCACTGCGTCGTCTCTTTCGAAAATTGGGACTCGTACGGGATTAAATACAAATCATTCTTTGGCAATGAATGGCTCATCAGTCATGATAGAGAACTCGGGAGAACTACTTTTAATGAACGCCTCTTCCAATATGAGGTAAACCACAAAAGAAGGTTATTCGAAAGTAATGTCTAAGTCCCCTAGTCGGTGCCAGCCCATGAATATCTGAGACGTCCTGTTGACGCATTGAAATAGACATCTTCGGATTCTGTTCCAAAGTGCTCTGAAAACCTGCGATGATAGTGTTGCGATCTTCCGACGTCGGGCATTCTTTCCATTCCACGTTTGATAATCCGATCAAATGTTTCCTCGGTTGTCGTACATGACAGGCTCACTCTCCCAGAATCACCGAGAATCCAGAGGGATGATTTCAGATCTTGAACGTGTGCTGGTGGAGCAAAGCCGAGCCATCTTTCAAAGACGACTGCCGGCCGCGTGTTGAGATAGAAGTCAACGCCGACAAAGCTGCAATATAAAACGAATGATGCAAAGATCCATCTGCTTTTCCGACGTACGCCGAATAGATAAAGAACACTCATCACAATCGCCGCAATGACAGCGAAGGTGATGGTAAACAAAACAATCAGAAAGAGAACATTCAAGGCTTGCATGGGGTTACTTACTTCCTCAGACGTCCAATCGTTTTCATTTTTTTACCTCTACTCTGATTGTTTCGGAAGACTTTCTATTAAACCCACGACAGCCCAGGTCGTGCCCCAGAAGACGGCTGTCTCTTCAACGTTGTTTTTCTTCTTTTCTTTCGTGCCTTTGACAGGCCATGAGCCGTCGTCGCGTTGTGTGCTGACAAGAAACTGTTGCGCACATTTGATGGACTGATCATTCGAGTCCAATCCGGCGCGAAGTAATGCATACAGCGCCAGACCTGTACCCAGTGCATCACTCTCATCTGTCACCATCCAGCCCCAGCCGCCATTCGGCTTTTGCTGACTGCGCAGCTTCTTCACAAATTCATCGCGTAATTTGAAGTCTTTTGTCTGTACTGCCAGTAATAATCGCAATGCATACCATTCGATGCTCTTGCCGGGCGTACTTTGTTTGATGTATTTCATCGCCCGATCAACGGCCTGACTGCTTTCGGTGCTATTGCCTGCAATGAGCAGTGTCAGCGTGAGCCACATGGTTGAAACGCTTGCTGTTTCTGTTATTGGTCGCTTTTGAGAGGGGAGTTGTCCCCCCGGTTTCCATGAGCCATCCGCTTGTTGTCCGTTGCGTAATAGCACGGCCAGTTTTTTCCGTGTTTCAGACTGATCCGGTTTGAGATTGCTCGAATCAAGACTCAAGAGAATCTGCGCAACCCCCTCTTTGTTTCCCAGGCCGACAACTTTCTCTTTCTTGTTTTTGGAAAGCGATTTCTCGACGGCCCAGTCGAACCATTCATCAAGTTTCTCGCTGACTTTGAAGCCATTTCGTTTCGCGACACTCAGGCTCCAGACCATGTTCCCGCCTCGATGACAGGAGACGCATTTTTTCGTTGTAATCCACCATTGCCCCTGCTCTTCAATGTAGGGAATGCTGCGCTGCACGGTTTGGCGAATCTGAATCGTTGTAGGAGAATCGGCGGGTAAAGCACCCAGCGACACAGCCAGCACAAGGGAACTCAGAGCAATCATAACGCCAGCCTTTTCTGATTCACTGTCATGGTAAAATCCGCGGAGAATTGGTTGCGGCTAATAAATTATACATGCCTTTTGAGATGAAAGACATCAGAAATCACACAAGAATGAGAATCGGTTTGGGGTGCCCTTCCACTTCTATTGAGTGGATTGCGCAGGTTCCTTCCAATCGAAAGGCAGTTCAAATTTGCGCTAGATGCTTTGGATGGACAGGACGGGTACATCCTGATTGACCCGATAAAGTGGTGAGACCTTCTGAAAGTTTTAACCGGCTCCCACTATGGGAAAGGTCTGCTCTAACCAGCCATCACCATCCCGGGCGCGTATTTTCAAGATATGCTTACCGCGTGGAATGATTTTATCGGAAGTGTGTTCTTCCGTGCCCAATAGATAAGGTGGTTCCGCTTTCGTGTCGATGAGTTTACCATCAAGATAGAATTCCATAGGGCCGAGGTCAATTCCTTCGGTCCACACACGAAGCCGTTGCCAGCCATGCCAGCCTTCGATCTGCATGTTTCGTGTAATGTAGATTCCTTTACTGCGTTCCGGACGGAGTCGTGAGTCTTCTTCCCAATAGGCCTGAACGGCCTGGCTACTGCCAAGCATCCGCATTGTCCGGCGATCCGTCGGCTTTCCCAAAACACGCGAATCGGCCTGATAAATATAGAGGCCCGGGGCGCCCGCCTCATAAAGTTGTTTCGCACGCCACAGAAAAGGCCCCGGCAGTGGATTGCCCCAGGAAAGCCCATCCATCGAAGGGAGCAAGGTGCATTTTGTGCCTGCCACTGCTTTTGTGTAAGGAGTGATATCGAAATGATTATGTCGACCTTGAATATTACTGGGACAGAGATAGTCTACCCACCCTTCCCTGGCCCAGGTCGTATAGTCAAACTTCTCGCTCGCATTGACACCATGGGCGGGAAAGCGGACCAGAATGGGAACGGGTTTGGCGCGCGCTGCACTGAATTCGTCGGCTATGGCCCTGAGTTCTTTTTGAAACAGGTTGGCAGTTTTGGGAACATCGATCGTACCCGGATACCGACAGTAGTCGATCGAAATTCCCCGCGCCCCTAATTCCAACGATTCCCGAAAGAGACTTAGTGCATAAGCACGTACCTCGGGAACTTCATAACGCAGAGTGGAGCCTCGCATCCATTCGGGATGATCTTTGGAAAATTGTCCTTGCAGAGGCGATCCGGGATAACAGTTACTCGCACCAAAGTTTGCGTGCAATTTCAGGCCTAATTCACGAGCATGGCGCACTGATGTCTGCAAAGTATTTGTAAACTGCTGCATCCGACCTACGTTGTCTGTCTGCGGATGTCTGACCGCGCCAATCGGATCACCCCTGGTTGCATAGTAGAGATTATCCGTCAAGCGTGACTCATAGACCACCTTCATTCCCATCCGACCAATTTGCATGTCAACCAGATCCATGTTTGCTTCAGAATAAGCTGTTAGGTATTCCCGATGCCACAGCGAATCTTGAACATCATCATGAAAGGCAAAGGAGTAGGGTTCCCAGTAAGCGGCAATAAACTTGTCGTGCTGGGCCTTAAATGGTGCATCCAGAGAGGCCCGCTGTTCCTGCGTCAGAGGTACAAACTTGACATAATCGATCATAGAAGGGACGTAGCCTGTGTAGTTGTGGTGCTGTTTCAAGACAAGGTTTTGATGGTCAAGCTTTGCCCAGCGCCATAAGACCTCCTCGCCTCGACGCGTGGAGAGCAAATCGTTTCGTTCATCGCCAGTAAAACGCAATCGAATGGATCCAGGCGCATGGATATAAACCGCATACCAGCCCTTTAAGTCAAGCGGGTAAGAAAGTTGAGGCATGGCCAGTTTTTTACCGGCATTTCCATAGAGACTATTGCCCAGGGACATGCCTTGCTTTGCATCCCAGCCTTCACGCCATGTCCATTTTTGAGGCGCCTCACCGTCTTCCTGTTGCAGATTTTCTTTCTGAAAGACCTGGGACCAGTCTTCGATGTAGAAGACATCGCTTTGGTCTGCCTGGAGAGCAGTAGTATAAGTTGCCAGGACTTCATCTTCTGTATTTCGAATTTCGATACGAAATGCTGCGTCTACTTTGCCTTCCTGAACGGCTGCGGGATAGGGGTTGAAGACAAGCGTGCGATGCAGGCCCGCCGCCCGGCGTTCCGTAATAAATCCATTTGAGTTCCAGTGATTCCATTCCTGAACAGGCAGCAATTTCAGAGCGGTCTCTGAAACCAGGGGCATGACTTGTGCTTTTTGCCAAACATCTGAACCAGAGGCTGAAAACGTACAATGCACCTGAATCACTTCTGGTGCATTCCGGGGGACAGGGTAAGTGATCTTGAAATAGCGAGAAATGGGATCTGTCTTTACGGAGATTTCTTGTGCAGTGGCAACTGTCGAAAAGAAGCAGGCCATCCCCAAGGTCAGTATCTGATAGCGCCAGCGGGATCCTGCAGGACGGTTCAGACTGATAGTACTATTTCGAAACATCGGTACGCTCCATAAATGCCAATGACATTACGATCATGTCCAGTTTAGCGAAACTCGTGGCGAGTGACTTTCACATCGCCAGGTGTGACTTCCAAAGGACTCACATTTCAACTTTCCGCATCGTTATGAACAACACGATACGGTTGTGAGAAATTAATGCCCTGCTTTTCAAAAGCCTGAAAAATTTCGAGATTCATCTTTTCACTGAAGGCTAAAAAGTCCCAAAATTCAGGCGGGCTGTACCAGTAGAAGATTTTGATATTGAACGAGTCATCATTAAAGTCATTAAAAAAAACGCGAGGTGGAAACTTAGGGTTCATAGCCTCATGGTCTTTTAAAGCCCCACGTATGAGTTCCACACACTGTTCCAGTTTGTCGCGGGGTGTATCTAAGGGAATTTTGATATTGGCTGTGCGGCGGATGTGTGGTCGGCGCGTGATATTTTCGATGTCGAAACGCGCCAGTTCATCATTAGGAATGGTCACCAGGTTTCCGGTTAAAAGTCGGACACGTGTTGAGCGCAATCCAATATCTTCAACGACGCCGTCATATTTCTTAAACTGAATACGTTCCCCTACGCGAAAGGGTTTGTCGGCCATCAACATGATGGTACCAAAGAGTGTTTTCAACGTATCTTGCGCTGCCAGCGCTATCGCCAGCCCGCCGATTCCCGCACTGGCCAGCAACGTGGTGAGCTTAACTCCTAAATATTGTCCGCCGACCAGAAAAACCGCGACAGCAAGTATCAGACTCATCAGTCTTGAAACGATGCGAAAGAGCTGGGCATTTAAACCTTGCGGATTAATTTTTGGGGAGTTGATGATGACTTCTGCAACACGATTGCTGGCAGCGAATACCAGATAGATCGATGCAAATAAAGAAACCATCAGGCTGATAAATTCGATGAGGTAGAGTGCCCGCCCGCGCACTATAAGTTCATCTCTCACGATAAAGTTCACCATGAACGGTGTGAGTACAGCCAGAGCAGGAAACACAATCGTGAGACAATACAGGACGATACTCTTCTCTTTCCAAAGACTGGTCAGACGGGAGTGAATCCGAAAAAGATAGAACATTACGAAGTAAGCCAGAATTATCGTTGTGATGAGTGCGGGCCATTTCCAGGCTGCCATCCCAAATATCTGATCACGGAACACCTGAGGGAGACTGTTTATGAAAGGCGCGATTGTGGAATTACCGGGTGAAGAAAAATACCAGTTGTAAAAACCAGGCGAAGTATCAGGAGTCGTGGTACGGTAAGGATACGACTTCACATCCTGATAATAGCGAACCGCCCGATCAACTGTGCCTGCTGAGAACAGGAACTCATGTTTTTGTGGCCCCTCTTCCACGCGGGAGATCGTGATGCGCGTTCCGGGAATCCGCCAGCTGGTCAGTTTCTCGCCCTCTGCACTGACCTCTTCGGTTCCTGGAATTTCATCAAAGGGAGGCAGATCAGTCCGGTCCAGAATTTCCTTCAGACAAATGGCGACTTCTGAAGCACGGATTTCGCTGGCAAACGCAGGCAAGTCGCTTAAATCGAGACAGTCGAGCATCCGCATTGCGGTTGACCGAATCAATTCTGAATCGCGATCAATATATTTATTATCACGAACCACTTCATAAATTTCGTTACTGGCGTCGATGAATTCTTTCAAAGTACTTCGCGGACTTGAAGTGTCAGCCGGACTGAAACTGGCTGTCGAATCAGCGACTGCTGCATTTATCCAGGGTGACAAACAAAAAAGCAGCCCGGTCACGAATCTTTTTATGATGGGACTCACAATAACTCCTCGCTGGTTTCGATGCCGATTAACGCAAGATTTCGATATGAAAGAAGATAATAAGAACCAAGATCGTATCATAAACGAAGGCATTTTGACACTCTCGGCTAAGCACGCCCTTGTGATAGAAATATTATTCAGTAGTGTAAAAATAAAGATAATTATGATACGGTTACTTATAGCCGATTGTATCATCGCGAAAATAATTAATTAGAACTCATTTGTTTAGGATGGATTGGCACAATGGCTGGAAAGAAATCATCCAAGGGGTTTGACCCGTACCACCGCTGGTTCGGTATAGCCAAAGAAAATCGTCCACCCACTTATTACGAACTTCTGGGCATTGCGCCTGAAGAAATGTCGCCTCAGATCATAGAAGCCGCCGCGGAGCGCCAGGCCGATTTTGTACAACAGTTTGAAGCAGGCGAACATGCCGAAACGGCTCATAAAATTCAATACGAAATTCAGGAGGCGAAATTCTGTCTGCTGGATTCTCAATTGCGAAGCGAGTACGACAAACGACTTCGGAAACGAAAGAAAAAAGGAAGCAATACGCATCGCAAAAAAGGGGGAGGAACTCCTGGATTTTCTTCAAGTGGCTCACCCGTTGGTGAAGGCACAGGGTTTGTCAGCCAATATTTAGGACTTGTCTCAATCTTGCTGGTTGCATTTCTGGTGATGGCAGCGGCAAGTTTCTTACTTCCCTGGCAAAAAGTGATGTTCGATAAACAGGCAGAAAATGAAAAGGGCGCACCGGCGATCCCAGCGGTACCAGTAGTACCAGAAAAAATTGTGAATCAGAATGTCCCAAAGGCAGCAAACCCGAAGCAACCTCAGGCAGACAAAGCCAAGGTGCAAACAAAATGGATCACTCTGTTTAACGGAAAAGATTTTTCCGGTTGGACAGTGGCAGGCGACATGAAATGGTGGAAAATTCAGGATGGAGAAATCTATACCACTCGAGGAAAAACCAAACGGGGGCCAGCAGAATGTCTGGTGACAAATCAGGAGTTTGCTGATTTTGAATTGGAGTTGGAATATAAATTGTCGCCTGGTGCAAATAGCGGCATTATGATTCGCAAACCTGCACGCACAAAAACGAAACCCATTATCGACAGCATGGAAATTCAATTACTCGATGACGCCTTACCCCGGTTTTCAAAATTAAAATCCATTCATAAGTCGGGAGCCGTATATGGTGTCATTCATCCCAATCAGCAAGTCTCCACGCCCGCCGGACAATGGCACAAAATGAAGGTTCGTGCAGATGGTCGCAGATTAGTCGTTACAGTCAATCAAACCAAAATTATCGATGCCAACATAGATGACTACGTTGCAAAGCACTTGGAAAAACCAGAATTAAAGCATGCTCGTGGTGTGATCGGCCTCCAGAAGCATAATGCCGGAGTTGTTCGCTTTCGGAATATCCGAATTCGGGAAATCTAACTTACGACGGCCAGATACCCTTGAAGCTGGTCGTGAACGAACTGTTCTTCATTTCTATCGAGCCAGAACATAATTAACTTGATGTCTGAACCATCACAAGATAACGTGAGTCCCTCGAAACGCTGTATTGACACAACAATAAACACCAAACTGACTCATCCCCTTACTCCATGACCGCCATCGTTTGATTCCTCTTGTTGTGAGAATGTCACATCAGATGCGGCGAAAAAGGGAAACTACAATGAATGAGACCAAAATGAGAGTCATCTTACAAAACAGTATCTTGATTGCGATCACCCTGATCTGTCTACCCTTTATTGTAGAAGCGCAGGAAAGCAACGGGTTGGCTCCTGAGATAACGGACTTGAATGCCGCGGATGTTTCCTATGCACTTGAGAAGAATATTCCCGATCTCAAAAAACCATTTATCAGTACCTCGCCAGAGAATCTCAACGATGGCATTCCTGTTGGAACGCTAGGTGTGGATGGGGGTGATAAAGCTTCAATCGTGAAGTTTGCCAAAGAAATTGCCGCGGGCCAGCATGGCGAGATTGACAGTCTGCTCCTGTATCATCACGGCAAATTGCTCTTCGAATCATACTATCGGCGGGGACGCATCAATTACCCGCATTATCAAATGTCGATCACAAAATCTTACACCGCACTGGCCATTGGCCGTGCCATTCAGTCAGGGTATCTGACGATGGCTGATCTCGACAAGCCTGTCGTCAGCTTCCTGAAGGACCTGGATCAGAGCAAACTCGTCCCGGGTGCCACATCCATTACGCTTGCCGAAGCAATGAATATGAAGTCCGGAATACGTATCAAGACAAATGTTATCAGGAAGCTGATGCAGAAACCGGATACCCTTACCGGACAACGGCAGGTTCAGGCCTACCTTGAACACAGCGCTCCCATACCTGAAACGAATCGCACATTTAAATATCAATCGTCTGATCCCTCCCTCACGATGCAGGTTCTCGAAGCAGTCGTACCCGGTTCCGCACGAGAGTTCATCAAAACCGAACTACTCGATAAGCTGGGTATCACCAACTTCGCCTGGCAGGAGGATGTCAGTGGTTTGCCCAAGTCGGCAGCGGGCAGCAGCATGCGTTCGCGCGATATGATCAAGTGGGGCATGCTCGTCAGAAACGGTGGTAAGTGGCAAGGCAAGCAACTGATTCCGCAAGCGTTTGTCAAACAGGCAACCGCGCGCATTCATACAAATCGTCAGCAAACTTCGTACGGTTATTTCTGGTGGCGTCACGACATGCAAGTCGGCAAAAATACTTATGACTGTAAATCGGGGCGCGGTGCCGGAGGGCAGTTTATTCTGATTTTACCTGAGCTTGATTTGATCGCCGTAATTACCGCCCATCACCGGGGAATGGGTTCCACACTGAAATCGACACCAGATCATATTCTTCCGGCGTTTATCAAGCCATAATGCATCCGTGTATTTAATAGACGCGGACAATATTTTCTTTTTGGCACAGACAAAAGCTATTTTATGGTTCCTGATAACTTTATTGAATGCCCTTTATGCCAGATGTCAGGCGGGGTTCATTTCTACGAAGACGATCGCACTTATTTTCGCTGCCCGACTTGTCAACTTGTCTTTGTGCCACCCGAACATTTTTTGACATCAGAGGCTGAGAAAGCAGTATACGACCAGCATCAGAATTCTCCAGACGATCTTGGTTACCGTCGTTTTCTGGGACGATTGTTTGAGCCGATGTCACAACATCTGCCGCTTAACAGTCGGGGACTTGATTTCGGATCGGGACCGGGGCCGACTCTTTCTGTGATGTTCGAAGAGGCGGGGCACTCAATGGAAATCTTTGATCCCTTTTATGCACCGGACAGTAAGGTATTGGAACAACAGTACGATTTCATTACCACCACCGAAGTCTTAGAACACCTGCATCACCCACGAAGCGAACTGGACCAACTCTGGTCGTGCCTCAAACCCCGTGGTTTGCTCGGCATCATGACCAAACGTGTCATTGACCGTGAAGCCTTTTCAACCTGGCATTATAAAAACGACCCGACACATGTCTGCTTTTATTCAGTAGAGACGTTCGAATGGCTGGCGAACTATTGGAGTGCCACATTAACGATACCGGAAAATGATGTTGTGATATTCAAAAAGGAACAGCCCCAGGACAATCTGTGACTCTCCTGATAACCTGGTATGATTTTAATCGAACAAGTTCTGAATGATTCAATCAGGATCATTGGAGACCGTCGGATAAATCATAGTAGTAGAAAACGGACAAGTTCAGGTCCATATGCATTTGTGATCAATGTGAGAATGGAGGCGAGCACAACACTGAAGACGATGATGATCATAATTTGACTGCCAAGGAGAACGGCGATTGTGAACCGGGAGCATCCTATTTTTTTCATCGTCGCGATTTCTCCTCGCCTGAGGCGAATTGAAAGTACCAGGACTAACGAGACTGTGAGCATAGTTACCAAAGAAACAACGGCAATGATGGAAATCATGTAACTGCGCACCATGAAAACTTTGTCCAACAAAGAGTCCATGACCTCACGCGGGCACACGATCTGCGTTGTATCTTCGGGAGAAAGATATTGTCCTCTGAGCAGGGTCTCGGCTTTTTGATTTTCAGGCACGACAATAATCGACGTAATCGGAAACTGGTTTTCCTCTCCATGGAAATGAAAACTGTCAACATTTTCATTTGTAATTTCCGTGTATGCAGTTCCTTCGGGAGAACCATGCCTGGCACCTTTCACGTGCCCGTGGCCAAGGCCTTCCATAATCCATGTCGTTTTGAGGTCGACAAAAATTGCTTCATCGTCTGGCGTCTCGGTGGCAGTAAAGATCCCCACGACTTTCAACCTCAGTGGGGCATTATCCAGTGTGAAGGCCGCCGTTGTGGTAACCGGCAGTTTGCTACCCACACGGAGATCAAGCTGTTCAGCCACATGTGAGCCGACAACACATTCACCCAGCAGCCTCCATATTCGACCTTGATCAACGCGTAAACGCCTTAAGCTTGCGTAATCTATCGTTGTCCCCACAATTGAAAAATCACGCGATTCGAACCGGGTATGCAGTGGAATCGCCTGACACAAATTCTGTTTTTCAATCCGCTGTAGTTGTGACATTCGAATAACTGCGTTATAAGGTTTCTCGAAATACAGGCTGGCAAAAACCAGTTCGAGTGGACTACCGCGCAAACCGACTACCAGTGGCGTGGAATTGGCCCGTGAACGAAAATGCTGTTCTGCATTGTCGACAATGACTTCCAGCGCTGCTGGCAAGTAAGTAATCATTGTAATGGATGAAACCAGAACCGCAGTCGTGATACGATGGTGGCATATATACTGCCACGCCAGATAGAAACTATCTCTCATCATTGAGGTCTCCTACATTTTCTGACTGTGTTTGAAAACAGAAAGAGGAAACATCAATCGTCCGGTCAAACCGGTTATGAATCTTGTTGTCATGTGTCACAACGACAAGTGTGGCTCCATTTTGTTTTGTATAAAGGTCCAGGGCATCCAGAACACGTGAAGCGTTCCCGGGATCGAGATTTGCTGTTGGTTCATCAGCGAGTACCATTTTGGGGTTTGTTATCAGTGCGCGACAAACAGCAACACGCTGCTGCTCTCCATGAGAAAGGTTTGTGGGACGACGCAAAATGAGTTGCTCAAGCCCCATTTCATTAGCCAGTTGTTTTGCGCGAGTACGAACAGACGAAGTAAGTTGCAGCGAACGATTAATGCGATAAGGCAACAAAATGTTATCCAACACACTCATATATTCAAACAACTCAAAGTCCTGTAATACCAGACCGATATTGCGGATGCGGAAATCTCTCCTTGCGGAATCCCGCAATCCGGTCAGTTCCACCTCACAACTCTCAAGACGACCCGTTTCGGGCAAAACAATACCGGCAACTAAATGCAATAATGTTGTTTTTCCGGAACCACTGTGACCAGTCCAGGCAACGGACTGTCCTTTATGAATCGATAATTCATCGATCTGCAGCGAAAAATCATCTTGACCATAAGAAAACCGGAGATTATTTACCTGAATCATTTTGAACCGACCTCTTGAGAGACTGCCTTCTTCTGAAGAGGTTCGAGAGGTTGTTCATCCAGCATTTCAATTGCGTTGATCTTCCACTTCCCGTCGAGGGGAGCAATCGTCACGAGCGCAATATGTTCGTTGATGCGTCGGTGGATATGCCCCCAGTGACCAATCCATCCAGCGACACGCCAACGGCAGCGTAAAGTGATCTCTGGATGATCAGATTGATTTACCGATTTTAATTCCGTCACTGTCACGTCTTTAACCGAGATACGCAAGCCCCCCTGATTCTTCACTTCCATACTCGCGCGCGTTTCCAGATAGACCTTTGACAACAATTCACCGGCAATACTTTCTGCCAACCGGTCATAGATCAGGCTCTCATCATGGTGATCGAATGCGCGATAGGTATTGTAGAGCAGTCCCGACATCAGTTCACGCTGTTCTGTGTTTGAAATATCAGGCGTTTTCGCGAAAGGATCAGCGACAACAATTTTTGCAAAAGGAAGTGTCAAAAAACCACAAATCATGAATACGCCTATGCAACAAATGAATGCCTTGCGTCTGGAATGATTTGTTTTTCTACCTTTGACCATTAACCCGCTAAGTAGCAATATCAGTCCCGCACAAAAAACTGAAATGAAGGGGACCGAAAATGTTTGTGGTGATTGAGGAGGCTGAATCGTTGCCAGATTCGTGTTGGCAGGGTTAGTCAGGTAGTTTTTCCACAGGAGCACGGGATCCTCTTTCGTTATTCTTGACGGCAGGCCTCCCGCTTCATCTGAAGCAACAGCCGGGAGCTCTTGTATCCGGGGATTAAAGAGCTCCCACGTCATTGAGACTTCTTCGGGAAGCCTTTCTACCGGATACACGTATATAATTCCCAGCGTGGCAGAGGTCATATCAAGCTCAACCGGTGGTTCAACAATCCCAGTACTACGGAGTGTGCGTCGTATAAAATGAATTCGGTCGAGTCGCCCTTTCGTCGGCTTTCCATCTATGGATACGGGATTCTTCTCTGATAAAAATTCTGCAACTTGCTTTTTCAATTTCTCCTGATTTTTGACGGGAATGACCGAGGCGTCTCCCACACCCAGATCGATCCAGGTTTGTAAATCTTTGGGACGTACGATGATTTCCTTACGGACTTCATACGGCTCGACATACAGATAGACTGACATCGGCGCATTAAACTGCTTGCGTAAATTAGGATGCTGAAAATGGGAATACCAGGGATCACTCCAGTCGAGGTCAAGAGTGACCTGCCCCGGCATATAACGAAAGTCGTTAACCGGCAATCCGTTGTGATAACAAACAAATCCAATATTTGCTGCACTCTGCTGGCTGCCTTTGATGAGAGGAGGTTGTATCGAAAGACGTTCTGGCTTCTCATTAAAATTATATTTGAGAATAACGTGAAGTGTCTGTTCTGCATCAGAGGGCTGTTCCGGTAATGGGTAGCCTGTGACCTCATCACGGGCGATCCGCTGACGCAGTGTCGTTTGTTCTACCGACCCGACCAACGGGATCTTTCGCTGGTCGCTTATCAGGAGCCCCTCTTGAAAAAATCGTCGATATCGATCTGCTTGAGAAATCGTTCCTTTCCCTGTTTCCGCATAGAGTTTTGAGGGCAAGAGATCCTGAAAAACAGGCCAGTCCGATTTCGCAATCTCCAGTTCCACACGCACTCCATGCTGGTCAACGAAGATCTCTGCGATGGTTGATGCCTGCATCGCTTTGGTAATAACAATGGCATCTGCCGAAAGTCTTCGTGCTCCAAAACAGAGTAGCAGGCAACAGAAGAGAACTATCTGCATCCTGAATTTATGGAAAAGAAGGTAATGCAATTCTTTGCTCGATTATTAAAACAGCCAAATCAGTGAAAAGTGCGTGTATCGTGACCTGTCTTCATTATGAATATACAGGTACAGGTTTCACAAGAGTGACTTTACCTGATTCATTCAGAGTCAACAGACATCTGATTTCAGTCCTAGTTGATTTTCTTAATGAACCTTCGCATCCAATCAGTGAACCTAATTATCATTGTATTCCCGGATATAAAATCGATATCACCTTGAACAGGAAAAATATCTCTTTTAAAATAGATATTGTTCTAGGTAGATAAGAGATGAGCGCCTTGGAACCCGCAGAGTCTGTGCAACGAGACAGGCTCTGTTCACATTCAACTTTGGAAGGAGCTCCGTATGAAACGAGTGAACCACTTTGGACTGCCCCTGTTTGTTCTCGTTTTCACCGCCGGTCTGATTGGGTATTTATTGGGATCCTCGCGCGATCAATCGGTGCAGGAATCTCAAGTAAGGGCAGCGAGTTTGAATCAGGCCACTGCGGGAGACCAGCCGGCAGCCTCTTCATCCAAAACTCCCGTTTATTCCCCAGTCAAGGCACGTGCTCGTGGTTTTTATGCTCCCAACACTGAAGACCTTGGCCCGAATGAAATGAGGCTCATCGCATGCGGGACAGGCATGCCCACTGCGCGTCCCAAACAGGCAGCTTCGTGCTGGTTACTTGAACTGGGTAATGGTGACAAGTTTATTTTTGATGTCGGAACAGGATCGAATGAGCGCATCGCAGCCATGCAGATTCCTTATAATTACCTCGACAAAGTTTTCTTAAGCCATCTGCATACCGACCACTTTGGTGACCTGGATGCATTATTTGTGAGTGGTGCGCTGGGTGGTCGACAGAAGCCATTACGTGTATGGGGCCCCAGTGGTGATACACCAGAGCGTGGCACTAAGTATGCACTGGATCATTTGAGAAAAGCGTTGACCTGGGATCTTGACGGCCGCAAAGGTATTACTGATCCACGAGGATACCATTTGGAAATCCACGAATTTGACTATAAGGGTATGAATCACATCGTCTACCAGGAGAACGGCGTCACAATTCGATCCTGGCCTGCGATCCACTCGCTGGACGGCCCGGTGAGTTACAGCCTTGAATGGAATGGTATGAAATTCGTCTTTGGCGGGGATACCTATCCCAACAAATGGTTTGATGAATATGCCAGGAATTCTGACCTGGCAATTCATGAATGTTTCATTAGTGTGCCAGACATGATCACCAAGTTCCAATTCACTCCCCAAAGCGCTCTGTCAGTCGGCACGCAAATCCATACCGCGCCCGAAGCATTTGGAAAAGTCATGTCGCGCATCAAACCACGGATGGCTGTGGCTTATCACTTCTTCAACGATTACGACACAGAAACGGGAATCTACGAACGTGTCCGTTCAACCTATGATGGTCCATTGAGTCTCTCGATTGACTATATGGTATGGAATATTACCAAGGATGATATTCGTGTGCGGATGGCTGTATTTGATGAAGACGTCTGGCCTCCACCGGCTACCGAAAAGCCACAATTGCCTGATGCAACACAGCGGATTCCTTATTCCAACGAGATCAGGAATGGCAAACTTGATATGAAGAATGTGCTTCAACCGATCTATGATGAAATCAACGAGAAGTACAAACTCAACGAGAAACAGGATTGAAGCGAACTAGTACTTATCGTGCGTGTCACCAGAATTTCCACCAGGGTTTTGGGCGAGTCATTTCTGACTCTTCCCAGGTACCGTCTGCACGACGGACTGCTTTCCTGTGACCAATTTCCATTGTCGTCCCTTGGCCGTGATCGATCAATTCCAGCAGATGGGGAGCCAACCAGAATGTCTCATCAAATCCTTCGATCGAAACATTGATGGCATAATCTTCGGTTAACTCGCCAATGACTTCTATAGAACTCACAGACGGCGTGGTTTCTCCATAGACCTGTCCCTGTTTGCCGGAAAGACCGAGCGCATCGGTTTCGGGAACAGCAAGTATTTTCACATTGTCCCCGAAGCTGATATTCATGCCTGACCTGTCACTGTTGGTTCTGATCCACTGCAATATTTTTACTTTCCGGAGGTTTTTTGGAACTCCCACATAAATAAGCAATGCCGAAACTCGTGCAGAGAATCAGAATCGAAAGAGGCACACGATAGGTGTTTAAAAGATTTGAGATACTGAGTCTTGTCAATGTTGCGCCGGGAAGTTCCATGCCGATATCATTGAGGCTTTCCATGTCCTCAACTCCCGCTATTTTGAGGATTTCAGATTCAACACTCCAGATAAAAATGAATATACCCAGAATCAGGATGCCTGCTATGACTCCCGCGATTCGAAATTTCATCTTGCTTTCCTGACTGATAGAAAAATCGTGGAATCCTGAATCTTTTTTAGTTCTCCGACTGCTGCAAAATCAATTCCCAGTAGCCCACATCAATCCACCGATTCATTTTCCGGCCCACTTCTTTGAAATGCGCCACCTTTTCAAATCCTAATTTTTCATGCAAGGCAACACTGGCGGGGTTGGGAAGTGCAACTCCGCCGATAATGCTGTGGAACGAGAGGCCGCGCAGTCGTTCAATCAAAGCCTGATAGAGTTCCGTTCCCAATCCATTTCCCGTTGCTTTATGGGATAAGTAGACAGTAACCTCTGCAGAGAATTGATAAGCACAGCGACTTTTCCACATGCTCGCATAAGCGTATCCCTGAATGATGCCCTGCTCTTCATAGACCAGCCAGGGCAAAGCGGCAGAGAGATCCTGAATGCGCGATTGCATTTCGGCAACCGCCACCGATGTTTCTTCAAATGTGATCACGGAGTTTGTGATATAGTAGTTATAGATCTCACAAATCGCTTCCGCATCTTCTTCTCTTACATCTCGGATCAGTTGAGTTTCTCCTTAGATAGTATATAAATCGAAACGGTTTTAAGCTCTACCTGTCTCACTTTGTATCCGTTTTCTGATGTTCAGAGTAAAGTTTTTTGATATGTACTTTGGGGTCGCCGGTAATGAGTCGGGAGCGGCGCGTTTTCCAGACATAGTTCCAGCACCAGTCGAGCATGACTTTGAAACGGTTGCGGTAGCCAACCAGAAACATCACGTGGAGCACATTCCAGGAGAGCCATCCGAGAATGCCGCCATAATGGACTTTACCGACTGCGGCGATGGCGTTGCCGCGACCGATCATGGCCATCGAACCTTTATCGTAATAACTGAATTGAGGGCGTTCTTGAGGTGCGTTGCCTGCGATTTCTGATTTGATGATTTCCGCGATGAATCGACCGGTTTGAATCGCGCCCTGTGCCAAGCCGGGAACCGGTTTTCCTGTTTTGGCATCGGTCGCATGCGCGGCGTCTCCCACTACAAAGACTTCCGGGTGACCGGGAACTGAGAGGTCAGGTCCAACGACCACACGGCTGCCCCGATCGACCTCAGTGTTGAATGTTTTCGCCAGATCCTGCCCCTGTACGCCAGCGGCCCAGAACACATTTTCTGCCTGAATCGTTTCGTCGCCAATCACCACACCTGCTTCCGTCACATCATTCACGTGCACATTCAGTTGGATTTCGACACCCATCTTTTCCAGCACCTTTTTTGCTCGCGCACTGAGGTCTTCGGGCATGGGGCCGACAAGTCGCGGTCCGCCATCCACCAGAATCACGCGTGCCATACCGCTATGGATATTTCGAAATTCACGAGGGAGTGTTTCGGTAGCGACTTCTTTGATGGCGCCCGCCAGTTCCACACCGGTTGGGCCGCCTCCCACAATGACAAACGTTAATATTTTTCGGCGTGCTTCTTCGTCGGCTTCCCATTCTGCTTCCTCAAATGCCAGAAACAGGCGTCGGCGAATTTCCAGGGCATCATCAATTGATTTCAACCCGGGGGCATGTTCCCGAAATTCGTCGTGTCCGAAATAGGATTGTTGCGCGCCGGTGGCGATCACCAGATAGTCGTAGTCGAGTTCGCCACCATCAAAGCGGACCAGTTTTTGATCGAAATCGACGGCAGTGACTTCGCCCAGCGCAACGTGGACATTTTTTTGCTTCCACAATATTTTCCGAATGGGCGCTGCGATGTTTGCGGGGTCCAGCTCGCCTGTCGCAACCTGATACAAGAGCGGCTGAAAGAGGTGATAATTCCGCTTATCAATCAGATCAATCTCAGCAGCGGTATCTTTTAATGCTTTGGCGACATTAATACCTGCAAAGCCACCTCCGATGACGACAATTCTGGGCAACTCCGAAGAAGAACGATTCATTGTTTTACAAATCCCTGTTTTGAATGGAATAGCGCTGCTTTACATGAATGTCAATTGGACCGAATTATGACTTTAATCAAAAACGTGGCCGTGTTCGTAGCGTTCATCATTCCCGGCTGCTGCAGTTAATGCTGCGACGTTGGATTTCGTGAAAAAGCCTTCGTAGCCGTGACAGCGTTCGACATATTCGCTTATTAAAATTGAATAGTCGGAATGTTTCGAAAAGATCTGTTTCAGATTGGGTTCATCCAGACATTCGCCAACCACGTGTGCCAGGAAGGGAATGCCTTTTTTCATAAGCGTGTTGACGACGTAATCCACATTTTTTTCGCCGCCCCGATGATCGCCATCAAGCACCTCATAAGCCATATGATGCAGACGACGCCCATAGTTGCGGACAAAGTCTTCGGTCGGCATCGGTAAATTGTCAAATGAATTTACAAACGATGGTGTATTATTGGCGGTAAAAACTTTCGCAGGCGATTTTTTATCATTATCAACATAGCCGTTACGGGTTACGTTTGTTGAAGAATTCATCGCGGAAATATTATACGCACCCCAGAAATAGTGGTTTGACATCGTCAGGAATTCCAAAATGGCATCTTCACGTTCGCCTGCCAGAATGCGCGTCGCCAGATGATCGAGTCCTAAGATCAGCGAATCCAGTTTCTGATCTTTGGCAAACTGAATCACCTGATTTAACGAATCGACGACCGAGGTTTCCAGTTCGAAAGGTGTACCTAGCTGGAGCGCGTCATAGTTGTCGATTTCTTCCTGAGCGTAACCCACTCGGTTGCAGGTAAAGTCAGACGGAAACGTAAACGCAAAATGCGATTCCGTAAAAAACGGATTTTTCGTTTCGTGATGGTAATTGAAGCGAATATTATGCGATTCCAGTATTTTTTGTGTTTCGCCGACGTCTTTTGTACTGAAAATTTCGCCGATATAACGTGCATTCGGTTTATTGCTGGAGAGTGGATAGAGGCGATTGAACATTGTAATTTCATCAGCGTAGTCCTTTGCCAACGGTTCCAGCACGAACAATCGGGGAAACTCGGGTTGTGAAGTCAGGACATACACATTGTGTGTTGTATTTTTAAACGCCGCAGAGAAACGGTAAGGCCCCATCAGATACAACTCGTGCAGATAGGGCAGGGCGTCTCCCTGTTCGACCTGAATTACAACCGCTCGCATTTTTTCCAGTAAGTCTTCCAGTCCACTACTCTGGCGGCGTTCATAAATTTTCATGCGATATTCATCAAAGAACGCGGAATTTTTTTTGTCGCCACCTGGTTGGTATGTTAATGGATTAATACTCACTGGAGACTTCCTTCTGCTTACGGATAGATTGGACATTCTTTGTAAGATTTGAATCGTGCAATGTGAACAGCAGGCACCGGTAGCTCATTTTGATCCAAAGCAGATTCACTGCCTGCATGATATGTTACCGAACCCTCTTGGTTTTGTAACGTTCCTCAGCCTTACTTTTTGTTTGTCGATTTGAATTATTCAATCGTTTAAATACACCGTTGATAAGCTGTGACAACGGTCATTTCTTCGGATATGCTGAGATAGCATTTATATTAAATCGACACAAACACTCTCGGAGAGATTATCAGTTATGCAGCGATTTTCTTCTCAGACTACGATTCCATTCCGCCGGGTTCTGAATTTTGTAGTCATCTGCGTTGCCATGTCAGTGAGTTGTGTAACGAAGACAACTCACGTTTGGGCCGATGCAATACAGACGCCGAACATCGTGATGATCATTTCAGATGATCAGACCTACCGTGATTTTGGTTTCATGGGTCACCGAGAAATTCAGACACCTCACATAGACCGTCTGGCACAACAGTCAGCGCGTTATGTGAATGGTTATTTACCAACAAGCGTCTGCAGCCCATCGCTGGCAACACTGTTGACGGGCCTGTATCCGCACCAGAGTGGTATTCACTATAATCATCCGCCACCGGGTAACGGCGGCTTTAATAAAATGAAGTCCCGCAAAGAGTATGAAGCGACACGCAGTAAAGCCTTTGGTCTCATTCAGGCCGTCGATACATTACCGCGTCTGCTGGCCGCGCAGGGTTACCGTTGTCTGCAAACGGGTAAATTCTGGGAAGGCCATTATCGCAATGCCGGCTTCACCGAGGGTATGACGATTTTCGAACCAGTTCCCGGCCAGACATTTGGTGGAAATCGTAAACTGGCAAGTGGCACACTGGCCGCGCATGGTAACGGAGACTGGGGATTGAAAATCGGACGTGAAACGATGCAGCCGATTTACGATTTCATTCGTAACTCTGAAAAGGAACAGGCACCCTGGCTGGTCTGGTATGCACCTTACCTGCCTCATCAGCCCCATGATTCTCCAAAAAAGTTTTTCGATTTATACCGCAATCACAATCGCGTCTCAAAAAATGAAATTGCGTACTATGCAAGCTGTTCTCAGTTCGACCAGACAGTCGGCGATTTAATTCAATTTGTAGAACAGGAATCTGACGCTAAGAATACATTATTTCTTTTTGTGATCGACAATGGCTGGACTCCCGGACAAAAGCCGATGAAATACAGGGAGAATTATCATCATACGAAAAGCAGTAAACGTTCTCCCTTTGAAGATGGTTTGCGTTCACCTGTTTTGATTCGCTGGGATGGCGTTGTGAAACCAGCCACACATCGTTCACTCATCAGTAGTATCGATATTGTACCCACGCTGTTACATGCAGCCGGGCAGGGTGAGAAATCGCAGAAACTGCCAGGTTTGAATCTGTTGCCCTCAGCAAAGGGTGAATCGACTCTCCCTGCAGACCGAGCCGTGTATGGGGCGATCTATCCGGGCGATGCTTCCTCACTGGGGCACCCGGAACGGGATGTCGCTCATCGCTGGATTCGTAAAGGGAATCTGAAGCTGATCACCGCGCATAATCAAAATGCGCAGGGAAAAACGTGGAACGATTACCTTCGAGAAGATGCCTTGTTTAATCTGGCAGGCGATCCCCAAGAGACGAATAATTTGATCAGAAAAAACAGCTCTGCCGCATCGCTGATAGAACTGAGAACATTACTAGATGCGTGGTGGAACCCGGAGAAGGGCGATTAACTCAATTTGCCAGGCAGCAACGGAATTCGTTATAAAATTCCATATTTGGCAAAGGCTTCCGTAGCGGACATGCCGTTTTTGATGCTGTCACGGAAGATATTTTCTTCATGCACTTTTTTCCAGGCCAGTGAAATCACTTCGGATTCCACTGCTTGGGGCACCACAGCGATGCCATCGACGTCCGCGAAAACCAGATCGCCGGGACAGAACCGCACGCCACCAATTTCCACCGGCACATCGATGTCGATCACCCGCTGACGGTCTTTGCTGTCATAAGGAGAGGTTCCCACCGCCCAGACCGGGAATTGCATTTCCCGCATCTGTCGGACATCGCGGATGGCACCATCAATGATCGCGCCAGTACAACCCCGATGCTTAACGGCGGTCGAAAGCAGTTCTCCCCAGATCCCCGAACGCATGGAGCCACTGGCGGCCGCGATCAAAACTTCATCCGGGTTCACCGAATCAACGGCTTTCAACTCCAGCTCATAGGGATGAGCATCTTCGTGATACATGTCTGCCCAGAGACTGGTCTTACAACGTCCTACAACGACTGCTTCGACAGTCATTGGTAATAACTCTTTGCGCGGCGATTGATTTGTCAATCCGATGGAATCGAGTGCATCACAGATGATGGCTGAGTGCAAGGATTGACGCATCATGTCCAGGGTGATTGTTTCCGGTTGTGGTTCGTTCATGTTTTGCTCATGCTCTGTTGTTGAATTTGTTTTGAAATTTGCCGCGCCGTTCGGACCACTGCTTTAATGAACCGTTGTAACGCTTTGGCATCGGCACGCGCTGTGGGTACACTGAGGCTGATGGCAGCAATAATTTCTTCTTCATAAACGGGAGCACCAATGCAAGTGACTCCCACATCATTCTGATCCTGTTCGACAGAAAACCCATCCTGCTGCACACGTTGATGAATCTTGCGTAACTGCGTGGCGTCGATCACGGTTTCTGTGGTTCGCGCGATGAGCCTGGTCCGTTCGATTAAAGCATCCCACTCGTCATCACTCAGTTGTAAAGTGATCGCGCGTCCTAACGAAGTCGAGTAAAACGGATCGTTACTGTTCGGCTCGACAATCCGCCTTAAGGGATGCGTACTTTCCAATACACGCAAATAACGAATGTTGGTGCCACGTAACACACCCAGATTTACTGTCTCACCAGTTTCGTCGTGCAGAGCACGTAGGCAGGGATCTGCAATTTCTATCAGCCGATCGTCCAGGCCTCCCAACGCCAGTCGTCGTAACTTGGGAGTAATCTGATAGATCCCTTTTTCCACGCGATTCACATATCCCAGTTCGACAAGCTCACTCAGAATGCGATGCACGGTCGGTTTGTGGAAGCCCAGCTCCTGAACGATTTCCAGCAAAGTCAGCGTGTCACTGGAGGTCGCCATCACTTCCAGTACATGAAAGGCTTTACCTAAAGATGTTGCTTCGCTGGTTGTGGACATCCCGAATTTGATCCGCAGAAAAAGTGAGCATTCAGAAAGGGTGATCGCTGCTTGCAACCCCCGGTCCGTTTCATTATAGTGAATACACCGTTCCAATATAAGATATGACATTGAACTTTTACCCATTTTAGACGAGAGCGTCTTATCGGGAGTTACTGATGCGCGTTGGAATCATTTCCCTGCAACACGAATCGAACACATTTATTCAATCGGCGACAACGCTGGCAGATTTTGAATATGATGTCTTGGCGACCGGGGATCAGATCTATCCGATTTTTAAAGACGCCGCACATGAGATTGGTGGGTTCTTCTCTGGATTGGCAGAGTCCGATATTGAGGTGGTTCCAATTTTTGTAGGACGGGCTTTACCTGGTGGAACCATTACCAAGGAGACGGTTGACACTCTGGTTCCGATGCTGCTACAGGAATTACAACAGGCAGGTGAACTGGATGGTCTGCTGGTCGCCCCGCATGGTGCGGGAGTGAGTGAAGGAGAGCGAGACCTGGATGGATACTGGCTGAATCTGGTACGCGAGCAGGTCGGAACGGAAATGCCCATCGTGTGTACGCTGGATGCACACGCCAATGTATCACAGACGATGATTGATGCCTGCGATGCCACAATTGTCTATCGATCAAACCCGCACATTGACCAACGAGACCGAGGAATCGAAGCGGCCCGTTTAATGCATCGCATTTTAAAAGGTGAAGTGAAACCGACACAAGCCGCTAGCTTTGTGCCGGTTGCAATCAATATCGAACGGCAGCATACGCCTTCAGAGCCATGTGCTTCATTGTATAAACGGGCCGACCAGATGCTGGAAGACCCGGACGTACTGAGTAACAGTGTTATCCTTGGATTTCCTTATGCTGATGTTGAAGAAATGGGATCCGGTTTTATTGTGGTGACCGATAATGACCAGACGCGTGCTCAACAGTTGGCTGACCAACTGGGTGAAAGACTCTTGACTCGCAGAGAGGAATTCAAAGCGCATCTAACCGGAATTGAAGAGGCATTAGATCAATCGGAACAACTGGAAGGTCCGATCTGTTTTCTGGATATGGGAGACAATATCGGCGGCGGTTCCCCCGCAGATGGTACGACAATTTTACATGCGATTCAAAAACGGAAGAGACCAACCAGCTTCGCCTGTCTGTACGACCCGGAATCTGCAAAACAGGCGATTGCAGCAGGGTCAGGTGCAACACTACCCGCACTCGCGATGGGAGGGAAAACGGATGACCTGCATGGCGCACCGCTGGTAGCCGACGTCAAAGTCATCAGTATTCATGATGGACACTTCACCGAATCAGAAGTGAGACATGGTGGGAAAACGAAATTTTACATGGGGCCAACAGCAGTGGTACAGACTGATTTTGGATTGACCATCATGTTAAACAGTCATCGGACGCCTCCATTTAGTCTGGGGCAGCTCACCTCTTGCGGGATTGAACCTGCCGACTATCAAATTCTGGTCGCGAAAGGTGTGCAGGCACCGTTGGCCGCTTACAGTCCTGTCTGTCCGAATCTGATTCGCGTGAATACACCGGGAGTCACCTCAGCCGACATGGGACAATTTGAGTATCAGTATCGACGGCGTCCCTTGTTTCCGTTCGAAGCAATCGAATAAACAGCGTCCACTTCTTCCAAAAGGATCGCAAATGCAGATCACTAAAATAGAAACTTCGATTGCCGAATCGATCATGCCTGGTCTGCTGCTGGTACGGATTCATACCAGTGATGGAATTGTGGGCTGTGGCGAAACGTATTACGCTCCGCACGCGGTCGCTGCGTTAATTCATGACTGGATGTCGCATTATCTGATGGGAAAGAATCCGCTGGATATCGAAGCACACTGGCGGTTTCTTTACGAGCGTTCCACTAACTTCGGTTCACGTGGTGCAGAGTTGCGAGCGATTTCCGCCATTGATCTGGCATTGTGGGACATTTTTGGGCAGGTGACATCGCAACCCGTCTGGCAGTTGCTGGGAGGCTGTGTGCAGAAATCGATCCGCACGTATAACAGTTGTGGCGGGCCTTCCTATGGTGGGACCAGCGATTCAAAAGCCGTTCATACCTGGCCTGGACACGGCGCGGTGGGAAATCAGGGACCGTTAAATGACTATTGGTCCGCCGTCAATGAGCCGGTTGAGTTGGCTCAATCACTGCTTTCGGAAGGTTATCAGGCGTTGAAAGTCTGGACGCTGGATTTCGCGGCTCACAAAGTCAACGGGCCACTGCATATTACACAGGAAGACATCACGCGGGCCCTGGAGCCGTTTCGTAAAATTCGTGAAGCGCTGGGAAGTAACATTGAACTCATTATTGACGGGCATGGTTTTTTTCAACTGGCTCCTGCGTTACGCATTGCCAAACGCTTGCGTGAATACGATATTCTCTGGGCTGAAGATTTGTTGCGAGTCGATTGTGTCGATACGTTGAGTGATTTTCGTGAGAAAGCCCAGATCCCTGTCGCCGTCAGTGAAATGTTCAACGGTCCTGATGACTATCGGTTGACGCTCGAAAAAAGGGCTGCTGACTTTGTGATGATTGATCCGACGTGGGTGGGTGGGATCTCGCAGACTCGAAACATTACGCGGTTGGCGCAGTTTTATAACGTGCCCGTCGTGATGCATGACTGCACGGGACCTTTGACTTTACTGACCGGAGTACATGTCGCCGCCAGTTCGAATAATGTTGCCTGGCAGGAAAGTTTACGAGCACATTTGAGAATTTTGTATCCGCAGCTGATTGACCAGCAAATCGAAGTGGAACAGGGACGGATACAAATTCCCCAATCGCCGGGACTGGGAGTCGCCTGGTTACCAGAACTGTTCGAACCGGGAAAAAACCAGTATCGCGTGACTCAGGTTTGATGACCGATCGTCGATCGAAACCAGAGAAACCTGTTATTTCAGTCCCGTGATATTTCCCCATTGATCGATGTCGATGTCATATGCGGCTGGTTTGGAGGTTAAACCCGGCATCGTCCGTACTTCTCCACACAAGGCATACAGAAATCCGGCGCCGGCTGAGAGACGGACATCGCGAACCGGAAAGGTAAATCCTTGAGGACGTCCTAATAAACCGGGATCGTGTGAAAGCGAATACTGTGTTTTCGCGATGCAGACTGGCAGATTTCCAAACCCCAGTTTTTCATATTCCTGCACACGACGGCGTGCCAATGGTTCGTATTCCACACGTTCCGCGCCGTAGATTTTTTTTGCGAGGGTTTTAATTTTGTCTTCAATCGAAAACTCCAGGGGATAGAGACATGCAAACTGATTTGGCTGCGCGGCTGCCTGGATGACGGCTTCAGCCAATTTGATTGCCCCTTGGCTTCCCTGCGCAAACGCATCTGTCACAACGGCGGCAGCAGCCCCCTGTTCCAGAGCAATGCGACGGATTTCTTCCAGTTCACGCTCACTATCATCAGGAAAGGCGTTAATTGCCACCACAGTGGGCAGCGAAAATTGCCGAATGATATCAATATGTGCTTTCAAGTTTTGGGCCCCGGCATGCAGGGCATCCAGATTCTCTTCCAGGAGCGCTGCGGGTAACGGCTTGCCGGGACGCACATTGAATTGTCCACTTTGAAGCTTCAAAGATCGTGCCGTGCAAACAAGAACTTCGGCATCCGGTATGAGACCACTGATGCGACATTTGATATCGTAAAATTTTTCCGCACCACAATCGGAGCCAAAGCCACTTTCCGTCACAACATAATCGGCCAACCGCACGGCAATTAAATCTGCGATGACGGAACTGTTGCCGTGTGCAATGTTTCCAAAGGGTCCGGTGTGCACGAGAAAAGGTGTTTGCTCGCAACTTTGTACCAGATTCGGGCGAAATGCATCCACAAGCAGCGCTGCCATTGCACCGGCACACCCCAGCTCTTCCACGGTCACCGGTTTTTTTTCGAAAGTCATCCCTGCCACAATGCGGCCCAGGCGCTCTCTCAAATCGGTAAGATTGGTGGCGAGTGCAAGAATCGCCATGACTTCGGAAGCAGCCGACAGATCAAAGCCGGTCTCACGCAAAGGTGCCTGTGGCACATGATCCAGGCCCGTTACGACGTGGCCTAATCCCCGGTCACATAAATCGATACAACGCCGCCAGGTGATTGTCGCTGGATTGATTTCTGGAGATTTTCTTCGCTTCAAATGGTTATCGATGATGCTGGCCAGGAGATTGTTGGCTGCAGTGACGGCATGCATGTCGCCAGTAAAATGCAGGTTGATGTCTGCTTGAGGTTCCAGGGTACATTTTCCGCCGCCCGCACCACCTCCTTTAATTCCAAACACGGGCGCTAATGATGGTTCGCGCAGCGTTCCCATCGCGGAGTGCCCCAGTTGAGATAAAGCCATCGCCAGCCCAATCGCCACGACAGTTTTTCCTTCCCCCAGGGGCGTGGGGTTCACCGCGGTCACACCAATATATTTGGCAAGAGGCCGGTCACTCAGTTTCTGTTCGAGACCATGCACGAGCTTTGCTTTAGCGCGTCCATAAGGCTCATAATCATCGCGGCTTAAGCCCAGATTTTCCGCGATCAAATTGATGTCCTGCGGTTGATCGTCGGAAATTGATTGATTTTGTGGGCTCATGCCGTGCTTCCTGTAAGTTGATATCCTGTTTGATGCAGACCATTGTAATATAGCACCCTTTACAAAAAAATCATCTTTTCCAACGATTAACTTTTGAAATCTTTCTGGCAGTCATTGTGAATTTGAAAACAAACGTCAAGAATTGACAACTGAAACGACTTGCATACGAACTACAGGAGTTAATTCTCGCTGCTGCCTGAGATGGTATTGCTAAATGATATAGAGGAATCGAAACGACCATGCAACTGACTTCTGTTGTAACTCCCTTTACCGATGACAACCTGCAGTTACTCTCACAAATTGGTGTAACTCACGTTACGATCCGCTATCCGGGGAAGGGACTGGATTGCTTGATGGCGATCAAAAGCCAAGTCGAGAAGTTTGACTTGGCTATTGCTGCCATTGAAGGTTATCTGCCCATCGAGAATATCAAGCTGGGAAATGCGCAGTTCGATGGAGAGATTGAGGAGATGAAAGAACTGTTACAGAACATGCAGACGGCTGGGATTCCGTTTGTCTGTTATAATTTTATGGCAGGGACCGACTGGGTGCGCACCAAATTGGATGAGCGCGAAAGGGGCGGCGCTCTCGTGACCGGCTTTGATGTGGATCAAGCAGAACAGGCGGTTTCACTATCTGAGACAACACAGCAGAACAATGACAGTCCGCTTTCAGCAGATGAACTCTGGTCCCATCTGGAACGGTTTCTCAAAGAACTGATTCCCGTTGCTGAAGAGTGCGGCGTCACCCTGGCCATGCATCCGGATGATCCGCCATTGGATCGTTTTATGGAAAAAGCACGGATCATGAACTCAGTAGAAGGATTTGAAAGGCTGATGCAACTTGTTCCCAGCCCCGCGAATGCGATCTGTTTTTGCCAGGGAACGTTTGCTGAAATGGGCGTTGAAATTCCGTCCACGATTCAGCGATTAGGGCCTTACATCAAATATGTGCATTTCCGTGATATCAAAGGGAGGCGTGAACGCTTTGTCGAAACCTTTCACGATAATGGTCCGACGGACATGTACGCCGCGATTAAAGCATATCAGCAGATTGGTTTTACGGGCCCGATTCGCCCTGATCATGTGCCCCAGCTCGTAGGAGAGGAGTCAGGGGAACCCGGTTATACGATGCAGGGTCGTTTGCACGCTTTTGGATACCTTCAGGGGCTGATCGAAGCCGCCCGACGGGAACAGAACACTTGATTCACCGCTTTAACCCTGATTCCAGCCTGATTTACATCACAGTTCGTTGATTTGAATGTGTTCAAAAATATTTGAGCTGGCTGGTAGCTGTGAGCGGAATTCCCGGTATAATCGATATAAGCAGAACAACTTACCCAGTTGAATTAGATTGAAACCGAGAACTCGCAGGGACGTGAGAGGTGGCCTCAGTATTTACTGATGGTCAAACCGGAGGCACTAAGTAGCGAGGGTGTGTTGCACTGATCTGCGTTCAACCTCAGACACAATTTTCTCTGATCAGGAGTGAGTCCCATGCGAATCCGAATGTTTTTAGCTGCGGCTGCTGTCGTTGCCTGTTTCACAATGATGCCACAAGTTTCCGACGCGGGTGGCCGTGTTGTTACCTATTATGGCTCTCCTTTTGCCTACGTGGGCCCTGCCCCCGTTTATGCAATGCCTGCTCCCGTAACAACCGCCTATTACCAACCCGCGATTACAAGTTACTATGCACCGGCTGTCGTTCCCGTGCCTGGTGTTGTACCGGTGTATTATCAACCCGCTCCGGTTGTTGTGCAGCCTGTGACGACCTACTATGCTCCACCGGTAGCCACCTATTACGCTCCACGCAGAGTGGTTTACAAAAATAAAAGACCGGGATTGTTTCACCCCTATTACAGGTCGGTCGTCAAATATAAATAAACAACGAATTTATTGAATAAAAGAGCCTGCTGATTTTGAATCGGCGGGCTCTTTTTTTATTAAGCTGTGCTCTGATGATCTAATCAGATAATCCTGGTAAAAATTCGCGAAGGTGCTTGATCCCCGCTTCCGTGATCTTTGTTTCGTCGTACTCAATGGCAAACAGGTTTGTGAGACCTTTCAGGTGATTCAACCCGGCATCACTAACGCGCGTGTTCTTAATGGCAAGCCCCCGTAGTTGTGAAAGTCCTTGCAGATGGACCAGTCCGGCATTTGTAATCTGCGTGTTGTTGAGATAGAGATCTGCAAGTTCCTTCAGACCTTGTAAATGTACCAAACCTGCATCACCAACCTGGGTATGATCTAAATTGAGCCAGTAAAGATCTTGCATTCCTTCCAGATAAACCATACCAGCATCAGTAACTTGGGTATCGTCTAAAAAGAGGAAGAGTATGTTTTTTAATTCTCTCAGATGGAACAGGCCAGCGTCCGTAATTTTTGTACCAGAAAAATCAAGGTATTGCAGTTTCGTAAGCCCCTGCAAGTGAACCAAACCCGCATCACTCACTTGAGTATTACCAAGACCAAGAATTTTCAGTGAAACAAATTGTTTGAGGAGTGCCAGACCCTGATCACTCACTCCAGTCTTTACCAGGTAGAGTGAATTCAGCTGCTTCATTTTCTTAAGGTAAATCAATCCCGTGTCACTGATTGCTGTTTCAGAAAGAGTAAGTTCCTCCAGATTCACAAAATCTTGTAGATGAAATAAACCGGCATCTGATACTTTGGTTTCAGCAAGACTCAACTCCTTTAGGTTTGAAAGTCCTTTCAGCTTGATCAGCCCGGCATCACTGATCTCTGTATTTCCAAGATCGAGAGCCTCAAGGTCTTTAAATTCACACAACAGACCAAGATCGTTATCAGTGATTGTGGTGGAACTGCAATTGATTTCTGTCACAATTTGAAATGGAATGAGTCGTTGATTCCCCAATGTTTCTGAAAGTCGAAAACGCCAACTCTTGGGGATTATTCCGAGAAGCATTCCAGGTCTGGTTGTATAGCGAATAGTTTCATCGATCGCTTCCAGCTTCTGAATCGCCCGCGAATTCATGTAAACCGAAGCGAAATACACCATCAGGCATAGCAAGACTATAAGCCCGCCGGATCGCCAGACCCAACGAAATCGGCTAACGGGTATTTGATTTGATCCCTGTTGTGTCATCTTTCACGCACCGAATCCAACCTCGTTTTTTGCCACAGTTCGATTTACCATGTCATGGTGAACTCATTTTAATTCGCTCTATTAGTTTTTCTAATACCATCTTATCAGGATCACAGTTACCGACGGGGCTTCTGATAAAAAACGAATCTTTTTCCCCATTTCAATCGGTTCAGTGAACTTGATCCTTACCAGGTATTGTTTGGAATTGAATGGCGCACCCCAAAGAAAATAGGAACTTTTTACTTCTTCAATATTTTTTAGAGCGGTTTTTTCTGTCGTACCATCTTTCTGAAAAAGAATGCTTTCATTTTCATCATCAATCCAGACACCATCCGCATAGCCAGAAACGAAATAGTGGATTAAATAAAATATGGGAATCACTGTAAGCATTTGCAGAACGACTAGCCCTGCTGTTTTCGAGTTCCAGACTCCCCAGGGAATCCAATTCACAGAAATGACCATCCAGAAGAAGACCGCTGAGAGTGGTATCCATGTCTTCAGAAGAAATGTAGGTGCATCAGCGGTAATATAATCCATTCGCTCATGCTCATTGTCTTCAGAACTCATGGGGTGTTCCTCAAATCACTTTTTCCATAACCGTTCCAAGTAGTAATTCATTGAACCACACCGCAGAATTGAATCCTTAAATCATCCAAGACTTCAATTCCCCGCGGCATGAAGCCTAAGCGCTTTAGTTTACCTTTGGCTTCTATGGCTTTCAGATGATTGCTGACGCCGTTGGTTGAGCTCATGCCGAACGCATTGCCGATTTCGCGCACTGTCGGCGCCTCGCCCGTTTTAGCTTTGTAGACGCGGATGAAGCTGAGGATCTGTTTTTGTCGTTCGGTTAATTTCTTCATGAGAGAACCTTTGGCAATACTCTTGACTTCGCCCGTGGATGGAAACCTGTGCGGGAGCGACTCCGCTTCATTGGTATCCTACGATAACTCATCGTAAAAATCCATAAAACAGCAAAAAGGCTGTCAACGTAGCGTATGCCCGTTGACAGCCTTTTGACTGGTTGCGCCTGCTGATTTTGAACCAGCGGGCGCTTATTTATTTACTCACACGAACTGCAAACTGAAACCAGTTCGTTATTTTCGTAGCACTTAGAGCGTCCAACCTTTGCGGTATTCGCGTTTGATGTATTGGGCGGCTTCGGGGACGTTGGTGACTTTGAGGTTTTCCGCGTCCCATTCGAGTTTCTTTTGTCCTACACGATAAGAGACGTTGCCTAACAACACGGTTTCCGTCAAAGGACCGGCGTAAGCAAAGTTACTGCCTGTGGGAGTTCCATTGCGGATGGCGTCCAGCCATTCAATATGATGCGTCTGGGGACGTGTGAGGAATGGTTTGACGGGCTTGGCTTCTTTGCCGGCTTCCATGAAGATTTTATTGGTGCCGTAATCTGCCAGGATACGACCATCGTCGCCTTCAAACAGAACGGCACTCCCTTTCTCATAGACTTCTGCGCCTTTGGGCTTCCAGCCACCATGATACCAGGTCATATGCACGGGTGGCAGATCTCCCCGGGCATCGAATTCGTAATCGACGCGCATCTTACCGGGGCACTCATTCTCGCCTTTGTGCGCTTTTTCGCCGACCGCCACGACTGTTTTTGGGTACTTCAACTTCAATGCCCAGAAGGGAAGATCCATGTAGTGACACCCAAAGTCACCCAGCTGTCCGTTACCAAAATCCCACCAGTAGCGCCAATCGAAATGGAAGTGTGTTTTATTATACGGACGGAAGGGGGCGGGTCCGATCCACTGATCATAGTTGACGTGTGCCGGCGGATGATTTTCTTTTGACCGTTTTCCTTCAAGCCGAACGCCTCCACCTAACCAGACATGGGCGCGTCTGACATTACCAATCACGCCGGACTGAACCATTTCTACAACCTTACGATAGTTGTCGCTGGCGTGAATCTGATTCCCCATTTGTGTGGCAACTCCGGCTTTCTTTGCCAGATCGGTAAGCACGCGTGCTTCATACACTGAGTGAGTCAGTGGTTTTTCACAGTAGACGGGTAACCCTTTTCGCAGGGCGGCTGCTACAGCCGGGGCGTGCATGTGATCGGGTGTGCTGACGAGAACGGCGTCGAGATCGTTTCGATCAAAAACCTTGCGATAGTCATCGTAGGTATCTGCTTTGGGAAACTCTTTGGAAGCTTTGGCTAAACGCTGCGAATCGATATCGCACAGTGCGACAAAGTTTTCTGATTTCGTTCCGCTGATGTTGGAATACGCACGCGCTGCCACGCCGATTGTTGCCAGATTCAGTTTTTCATTTGGGCCTTTCTTTTTCACTGCACCTGCTACGGTTGAGAGGGGCAGGGAGGTGGCCAATGCGGGAACAGCGGTACCTGCAATCAACGCTTTTTTAAGAAACTCGCGACGGTCAACAGAATGGGACATGAAACTTCTCCTTGTGGGGAAAAACCGGGGTGTCTGTGTTTCAATCATGGAAGAAAAGGACAGCGAGTCGGAAAGCGTTCAACAATCCCTGTTTTGACTGCCCGTTCATGGTGGGAACGAACTCTAATATCTTAACTTTTTTAATATATCGCATCAGAAAACGGAAATCGAGCCAATTGTGACGAAACTCAGGAATTTTGGATTTCTGACGGGAAGCAGGTGTGTTGCTTGAAAGCGTGAAGCAGATTGAGGGGGAAGCGTGAGAATCAGTTGGGCGTATCGGAAGTCATATCTTCGGCGATACTGACTGCTTTTTCCACACCCGAAATCAGTTGATCGAGACGGAATGGTTTATAGAGGACACATTTGAGTCCCAACTGACGCGCTTTCACGATGGAGTGCGTCGGGTCATAGCCAAAGCCGGTCATCAGAATCACGGGCAAGTGCTCGTGAATTTCCCGGATCTGGGCAAAACATTCATAGCCATTCATATCGGGCAGACGAATGTCGGCGATCACGACATCGTAATGAAAGCTGCGGACCATTAAAAAAGCTTCCTGGCCATCGTGGGCTGTTTCCACTTCACAGCCGAGGCGTCCCAGCAACTCGTGAGCGGCCCGCCTGACCGTAGCGTCGCTGTCAACGACCAGAATCCGTTTGTTGAGCAACTTGGGATTCACCTGTCTCATCGTGGGCACTTTATGATGATGGGGCGTTTGAGGTGCGATTTCTTCTCCCACCTGTTGAATCAGTTGCTTAATGTGGCGAGTGTCTTTAAGGATACGCTGCAATCGCTCGCACACACTAGGTTCGTGACCAATATAACGCTCTAGAATCCAGGCCGTATCATTGATAATCTCGTCAACGGGATCGACGACTCCTCGCATAATTAATTCGGTACTCGCAGAGGCGGTGGTTAATTTTTCGACCACCAGTAACTCAAGCGTATTCAAGGCAATCGCAACTTCCCGACTGAACAGCTCCAGAAAATGTAAGTCATTTTCATCAAAGGCGCCTGCATGTGGGCTTTCCACATTAAATGTGCCTAAAACTTCATCGTGCAGATGCAAGGGAACCGTTAATGAGCTGCGAGCATTGGGGGCGCCTGTCATATAGAGCGGATCATGCGTGGTATCTTCGCAGAGGTAACTTTTTCCGGTAGCGGCAACAAAACCTGTGACGCCATTTCCTTCGGGTTCCGCAAACAGTTTCCGATCAGCGGCAACCTGTTCCATGCCAACAGCCAGAAGTACATCCAGACGATTTGTTGTTTTTTCCAGAATCCGAATTTCAACCGTCTCAAATTCCAGCAGGTCCTGCGTATAGTGCAGAATTTTGGCTTTTAATAATTCGATACGGTCTTCGACTGTCATGTCAAAAACTTCTTCAGGGGAGAGATCCCCCAGCTCGAGACCGGCCTGATAGATGGCGTTCAGTTTTTGGCGCTGCAGAACTTCTCCCGAGATATCTCTAACACTGGCTACCAGATGAACGGGTTCCTGATCGCTGTCTGTTTCCGTCAGCACCGGCATCACTTCCACGTGATAGTAGTTCTTATCACCCACACGTAAACCACTCCTGGCAATCTTTCGTGTGGAAAACGCGGTGTGAAAAGGGCTAAAGTCTGGCCCTAAAATTTCGGGAGCACCAAAAGCATCATAAAATGAACATCCAATTAAGGATTCCGATGCACCACATAATTCACTCAGTTGGTGATTTGACCAGATAATACGCAGGTCAGCATCCAGAACGACGATGGCATGCGGTAAATATTCAAGCAGCGTGCCGGACTGAATTAACGCCAGAGGTAAAGTTTTGGAAGTTGCAGGGACCACAAACGCGGATACATTCCCCTGATCAAACTCGGCAATGCCTTCCGCCAGATTTTCCGGGGTCACCACCAGATATTTTTTTTCTGAGAATTGTTCTCTCAACTCAGAGGTCTGGTCGTCTGGTAGCCCACAGAAGAGGATTTTTTGCGGATTGGTCACTACGAAATCAGCCTTTGTCTACTTTGACATTTGATGCTTGACTTAAAATAGATCATAAAAGAAATACCTGTTGTTTGAGGAAACTTGCCAAAGGCCCCAAACCGGAAACAAGAAGTATCAGTGTTTATTACGTATTTTTAGTTGCAATTGATAAAATAGTCAGTCGGTTCTTATGGTTTTTCCAAAAAACAATCATGATTGGAAAACTATCTTTACTATCGTACCTATGAAATCGGCTTTCTGTCAGCCAAAATTAAGATCCAAGGTGAGGATTCTCCAATTTTTTCAAACTTCTGATCCATTTTGAATTCTTTTCCTCAAGTTTAGCCCCATCGAAAGCCAGACGGACTATAAGACTGAACGATACTTTTTCCTATCTAGAAGAACGAATTATTATGTCCACTCCCTGGGTTGCCATACAAAGAAACCCGACTTCCGGAACAGGAAATCGTGCCTCTTTGCTCAAGGATTTGATCCAGCACCTGAAGCAGAAAGGGATTCGCCCGCGTCTTTATTCCAATCGGGAGCGTATGCAGGAGCGAGTGCTGCAGAAATCTGTCGAAGATCCGCCTTTGTGTATCGTGGCAGCGGGGGGAGACGGAACGGTTCAGGAAATGATCAACCGCTATCCCGATCAACGCATTGCCATTCTCCCTCTGGGAACGGAAAATTTGCTCGCCCGTTATCTGGGCATCCCGAAATCGGGCCAATTCGTCGCAGAAATGATCAGCCAGAGTGTCACACGAGAAATCGATCTCTGTCAGATGGATGAGCGCAAATTTATATTAATGGCAAGTATCGGCTTTGATGCAGCGGTTGTTTTAGATCTCTCGCTCATTCGTAAAGGGAACATTTCCTACTGGAGTTATCTGAAACCAATCTGGAAAACAGTCTGGTCCTATTCGTTTGAACCACTTTCCATCACGACCGTGGAGCCGGGACAGGTGCAGGAATCGGAACTAACAGGCTACCATGCGATTGTGGTGAACATCTCCGCCTATGGATTAAATCTGAATTTTGCTCCTGAGGCTCAAGACTGCGATGGGCTGCTCGATCTGATTCTGTTCGAGAAAAAAGGGCTCTGGAACATGCTTAAATACGTATATCGGATCATGCGGGGGACCCATCTCGGTTCAGAGGGGGTGCAAGTGCTGCAGGCGAAAGAGATTCGAATTCAATCCGCTCATCCGGTTCCTGTTCAGACTGACGGTGATGCTACGGGCATGACTCCGGCAACAATCAGGATCATTCCAGGAGCAGCCCGATTCATCGTCCCTTGCTCAACTCGTTCGAATGATCAATAATTCATCCTCACAGACGATTATTTCTTAATGCAGCAGGAAAGGATTCACCCGTGCCTCAAAACCCCGTCACGATTGGAAACATTCAATGTGGTACCAATCTCCCGCTGATCTTTATCGCAGGCCCTTGTGTCATCGAAAGTGAAGAGCTAGTCCTGACGACAGCAAAACAACTGGCGGAAATCGCGGCGAAGGAAAACCTGCCTCTGGTTTTTAAATGCAGCTTTGATAAAGCCAACCGAACCAGCGTAGACAGCTTTCGCGGACCAGGTCTGGAAAAAGGGCTGGCGATTCTGGCGAAAGTAAAAGAGGAAACGGGACTGGAGGTTTCGACGGACATCCACGAGCCTCATCAGGCAGCGCCGGCAGCTGAAGTTTGCCGCATTCTACAGATTCCTGCATTTCTCGCTCGTCAAACAGATCTGCTTGAAGAAGCGTCCAAAGCCGCCTTGAAACATCAGGGAGTCGTGAATATTAAAAAGCCGCAATTTGTCGCTCCGGAAGATTGCATTCATGCGGTCAATAAATGTGAAGCCTTTGGCCTGGACCAATTGATGCTTACCGAACGGGGCACGACTTTTGGATACGGTCGACTGGTCAATGACATGCGTTGCATTCCCATTATGCAAGATATGGGAACCCCGGTAATTTTTGATGCCACTCATAGCGTACAGACCCCGGGCGGAAAATCCACCGGCGGACAGCGAGACATGATTCCTTATCTTGCAAGAGCAGCGGTAGCCTGTGGTTGTGATGGGGTTTTTGCAGAAACACATCCCGATCCTTCTATGGCGCTCAGCGATGGACCGAATATGTTATCTCTGGATCAATTTTCGAATTTCGCCGTTAGTTTACAGAAATTCCGCTCTCTGGTTAATGAAATCGGGAGCCTGACAGACATTCCATCTGACTGAAAATCGGTTATAATACAGAGAATATTTTCATTATTTTTTTTATTCAGTATTCCTTCAGCGAAACTGATTTGATCATCTAATGGCACATTTCCACTAATCATCAGTCATGGAAGTGTGTCGCATCAAGAGATACCGCCATTATGATTTTGACCAATCTTCCAGAACGAACGAATGGAATTCGGCTACCTTTTCTGTCAGGTGTTTGCTTCCTGAGTATGCTACTCTTGATTTCCGGTTGTAAAAATTCGTCGCCTCCACCAGCAAAAAAAACGAATTCGAAAAACAGTCCACAAAAAACCAGTTCAAAGCAAGCCGATACTGACTGTGACAGTTTCATAGATAACTCTATCAACATGTTAGAACCGGCTCGCCTGGGAATCAGCGCCGATCTCGAACAGAGTGTGGGATTATTGAATGATTGGGCATTTAAATGTGGAGGCTTTGACGCCAATCCTCCCGTCGTGACAGATTCACAAAAACCATTCTTGAAAAAATATCTGAGTGAAGCACAACTGGCGAAAATGGATCTCATACGATTCACTACCTTGGATGGTAGATTTATTCGCGATGCCCAGCTTGCTAATGGGATGATGAAAGCGGCAATCAAAGGTCAAACGAGTGATCTGAATCGATTAACGGCGGCGTTCTACTATTGCATGAATAATATTGCCCTGATTGCAAATGAAAATAACGAAATGCCACTTTCCCCGTATGAAATTTGTATTCTGGGAGCCGGTTCCCCAGAGCAGCGTGCGTGGGTCTACATTAACGTTTTACGACAAATGCACATAGATGCGGTTCTGTTTCGTCCGGCGGTTCCCAGTCGCTTCAAACTTCTGGTAGGAGTCCTGATCGATCAAAACATCTATTTGTATGACCCCGTCCTGGGTCTGCCGGTTCCTGCGGCGGAACAACCCGCGGATTCCATTCTTATTCAAAACCCTGCCACACTTGACTCCGTCTTAAAAACTCCCGATCTCCTGAAAAACTTCTATGGTAAAGCTGCCGAAAATCGTTTTTCAGCGGCAGAACTCAAAACGGCGCAGGTCTTGATTATGGGCAGAAGCAGTGAATGGTCGGCCCGAATGCGACTGCTGGAAGATTCGCTGTCGCGCAAGCAGACTTTCGTCCTGTTTCGTAATCTCGATGCTTTCGAAGGGGATCCGGGTTTTATCGCACATATTCAAACTATTGGAAAAGGGATTTTGAAAGATTCAACGATCAAGGTATCAGAATTTCCGGATCAACAAATCACTGAGCGTGAAAAAATGAGTGGTGAAAAGCTCAAGGCTCTCACAACCCTGAAATTAGCGTTTCGTGCTCCTGTTCCCTACGATCGGAACGCCGTCATTGAAAAACCCGATGGAACTTTCGACGTCAAATGGGGCCCACCAACGCGTAAATTATTAAAAACGCGAACAGAGCAACTCATGGGAGATCAGAAGGCTGCCATCGGGAGCTATATCACAACGCGACTGGAAGCAAGATTTCCAAGTGACTTGAACGTCACTCAGGAAGTCCGGTTGATGCACCTGATAGCTGCACAACAGGCGGCATATTTCCTGGCTTTGGGAAAATATCTACAGGGAGAAGATGCATCGGCGTCCAAGTCACTGGGCGATTACATACGATTATACGGTCGTGTCGATCCGGAGCGCACACTATCCGCCATTTATCTGATGGCTATCAGCGATGCCAAGGCGGGCAAATTATCCAGTGCGATCTTAGCGGTCGCGGAAACGAAAGTCCCTGAAGCACTCCAGCCGGCGTTGCCCTATCTGGAAAAACGCTGGCGTGAAATTCGCGAGAAATCCAAACAGAAATAAAACGCTTTTACCAGCCATCCTTCAACTGAAATCTGAGACATGCTTGCCTTCCTACGTCGTCGCTGGTTTCTGGCTGCCATCACTCTGGTCATATTGTCTGGTGTCCTCTTGGGATATCACGAACCGGCGGAGAACCTCCTCTGGTTAAAACAATTCATTCGACCTTCCTGGTTAACTGCCATCGTTTTATTTTTGATGTCACTCAGTCTGAATTCGGAACATTTACTGACATCCATCAGAAAACCAGCACCACTTTGTCTTTCCCTGGCCACAAACATCATTCTACTCCCTTTACTTGCCTGGGCTCTTCTGCCGTTACAACTGACTCCCGACTTTCAGGTGGGGCTGATCATTATGGCGGTTGTCCCCTGCACCTTATGTGGCGCCTCGGTCTGGACCCGTCGCGCGGCTGGCAACGATGGCCTTTCTCTGATGGTCACGATGATCACCAATGGTGCCTGTTTTTTAACAATCCCGTTCTGGATCTTACTGATTACGGCACGCGAAATAGAATTTAACCAAGTGGAAATGATTACCAAACTGTTTTACGCTGCCATGCTGCCTGTGGTCATTGGACAAGCTTTCAGACTCAACACCCGCATGAAAACGTTTGCCGATCGAATCACTTCCAGGCTGGGAACGGTGGCATTGATCTTTGTGTTGCTGATGGTCCTTCTGGCGGCAGTACAAACCGGACAAGGTATCAAAACATCGGAAACCGGAATTTCATTCGCAGCCATCGTCATTGTCTGGACCAGTTGTACTATAGTTCACGTCACCGGTTTTTTTTCCAACATGTTTCTGGCAAAAACTTTCCGTTTTCATCCGCGCGATCAAATTGCGGGTGCGATAGCCGGTAGTCAAAAAACGCTGCCGATTGCGATCTTCGTAGCCACCGATGCGTCCATGTTTGGAAATGCCGGGATGCCCTCGGCTGTCTTTCCGTTACTGATGTTTCATACTTCTCAGTTTTTTATAGACACCATTTTTGCTGATCGCCATCGCGAAAAATACAACGCTTTGGAGGAAACAGAAAACAGCGATCAAGAAGCACCAACTCGCTCGGCGTGTGAACAATAGCGTGAAGGCGCTCTGTTTTCAGTTCTGATAAATTACGACCAGAAACAAGACGGCTTCGCCGCGTCCTGCGTTACTGATGGTGTGCGGTACATCCACACGATAACTGGCAGAATCTCCCGGACCGAGCAGTGTGGTATCTTCTCCCGACTCGAGTTCTATTTTTCCCTTTTCCACTGTGAGAAATTCGCGTGTGCCTTTAAAGTGTGGCGCACTTTTCAATTTGCCTCCCCCATGCAGCAGCACTTCATAAAATTCCACATCCTTTTCCAGGTGCAGCGGGGACAACGTTCGAATGCGGCACTCTGCATCGGAGCGATAATGAAAGGTGCGGTCATCGGCGCGAATGACTTCAATAGACGAGGTTGAAAGCGGCGCTTCTACCAGTTCTCCCAGCGCAATTCCGAATGCCTGTGAGATCCGCACTGTCACAGCCAGCGTGGGATTCGCCTCGCCCCGCTCGATCTGGCTGAGCATAGAACGGCTGACACCACATGCCGCGGAGAGCGAATCGAGCGACCACCCCCGTTCTTTCCGCAAAGCACGAACGCGTTGAGACAGCTGGCCGCTAATCTCGTCGGGCGAAAGTTCCGCAGGTTGACTCGATTCGCTTTGTTTCTTTGTTGAATTTGCTGACACACTATTTTCCAATATACCGGATTACGACTCTTGCAAAATGGATTCTTTTTTCTATTATAGTGGATATCAAGTCAATATAAAGGAATTTCCGTTACGAACTTTAAAAATTTCAGAGTGATCGGTCTTACGATGAAAGCACTGGTAAAGAAAGAATCAAAGCCGGGTCTCTGGCTGGAAGAGGTGCCTGTTCCCACGATTGGAATCAATGATGTTTTGATCAAAGTGGATCGAACAGGAATATGTGGCACTGACGTCCATATATATAAATGGGATGACTGGGCTCAGAAAACGATTCCGGTACCTATGGTGGTCGGTCATGAATTTGTCGGCGAAATCGTGGAGGTCGGTTCGAACGTCGTCGATTATTCTCCTGGCGAAATCGTGAGCGGTGAAGGTCACGTGGTCTGTGGTCGCTGTCGTAACTGTTTTGCTGGTCGGCGGCATCTTTGTGCTCACACTGAGGGAGTCGGAGTGAATCGCCCCGGTGCGTTTGCCGAATACATTTCGCTGCCGATGACTAATATCTGGCATCACGACGATTCGATTGATCGCGATGTCGCTTCGATATTTGACCCGTTCGGCAACGCCGTCCATACCGCGCTTTCATTTCCGGTTCTGGGAGAAGATGTTTTAATTACCGGTGCCGGACCGATTGGTGTGATGGCGGCGGCCATCGTCAGGCATGCTGGCGCGCGGCATGTGGTGGTTACGGATGTCAACTCTTATCGACTGGCGCTTGCGCGGAAGATGGGTGCCACCCTCGCCCTGGATGTGAGTACCAACACGATTGCAGACGCACAAAAGCAACTGGGGATGTCGGAAGGTTTCGATGTGGGTCTGGAAATGTCGGGGAACCCTCTGGCGTTTCGTGATATGCTGACCAACATGTGTCACGGTGGCAAAATCGCCATGCTGGGAATTCCTGAAAAGGAAATCGCGATCGACTGGAATGTTGTCGTGTTCAATATGCTGACGATTAAAGGAATTTATGGTCGCGAAATGTACGAAACGTGGTATAAGATGACGGTCATGCTGCAAAGCGGTCTCGATATCAGCCCCGTCATTACACACCGCTTTCACGCCAGTGAATTCGAAGAGGGATTTTCAGTCATGATGACAGGTCAATCAGGTAAAGTGATTCTTGACTGGAAAGATATTTAAGACAGAACCCAATCACTGCTTCATTAAATCTCAAACAATAAAACAGATAACAGGACGAGTCTCATGTATGGATCCATCAAACAGGAACTGGAAAAAACGCTCGCTTCGATCCGTGAAGATGGTTTGTATAAATCAGAACGTGTGATTTCGACTCCGCAGGATGCGCACATTCGCGTTGCAGAAGGCGAGCCGGTTCTCAACATGTGTGCGAACAACTATCTTGGCTTGTCAGACCATCCAGAGGTCATCGCCGCCGCACAAAGCGGGTTGGACCACTGGGGCTACGGACTTTCATCGGTTCGTTTTATCTGCGGAACCCAGGCGATTCACAAGCAACTCGAACAAAAACTGAGTCAGTTTCTGGGAACAGAAGATACGATTCTTTACACATCCTGCTTCGATGCGAACGGCGGTCTGTTTGAAACGCTGTTAACTGCTGAAGACGCGATCATTTCCGACGAACTGAACCACGCCAGCATTATCGATGGTGTGCGTTTATGCAAAGCGCAGCGTCATCGCTATCAAAACAACAATATGCAGGATCTGGAAGCGCAGCTCAAAGCGGCGGAGTCGGCCCGGTTCCGCATGATTGCCACTGATGGTGTCTTTTCAATGGATGGTTACATTGCCAATCTCCCGGCGATATGTGATCTGGCGGACCAATACGATGCGCTGGTGATGGTCGATGACTCTCATTCGGTTGGATTTATGGGGCCTCATGGAAAAGGGACGCATGAATTTCATAACGTCATGGATCGTGTTGATATTCTGACCGGGACGATGGGCAAAGCCCTGGGAGGAGCCAGTGGCGGTTATACCAGCGGTCGCAAGGAAATCATCGAACTACTCAGACAACGTTCGCGGCCTTACCTCTTCTCGAATTCGGTCGCGCCGGCGATTGTAGCCGCCTCGATCAGAGCCATAGATCTGCTGACAGAATCGACCGAACTGCGCGATAAACTGGAAGCGAATACAAAACATTTCCGTGCCGGCATTTCGCAAGTCGGTTTCGATGTACTACCGGGCGAACATCCCATCGTACCCATTATGCTGGGTGACGCATCGCTGGCTGCGCAGGTTGCGGACGCTTTACTGCAGAAAGGTGTTTATGTGATCGGCTTTTCGTTCCCCGTGGTTCCCAAAGGCAAAGCCCGCATTCGGACGCAGATCTCAGCTGCCCACTCGATTGAAGATTTGGACTTTGCGATTGAAAAATTCAAAGAGGTGAAACAGGAACTGGGGATTTAGGTCTCAATTGGTCTCGTTTAAAGAGTACTCGATCCTGTTTTATTTTTCGGCTTTGGTCTGCTCAGGTGCAAAACCGATGACGGCATATTCATAGCGAGTTCTGCCGCTACTGTCGGCCCGCATGCGTTCGGCGATTACAGGAAGTCCCTGAGTAGCTGCGAAGCGAACCGAAGCCTTTGCGTCTCCATATGAGAAGAGAATAATCACCAGACTCTTCGGTTGAGGAACCGTTTTATAAATCGCATAAAACCGATCAACAAAACTCTCCAAAGAATCTGCGCGGAAGTCGGTAGTCTGGTCTCCGATTTTCAATCGAAAGACGCCATTTTCTGTGAGATACAGTTCCCAGATATCGCTGCGTTTAGTGAGTTCGTCATACGTCAGAAGATGTTTGACCACATCCTCGGCTTTGGCACTCGCCAGTTTCTGCAGTTGTTTTTTGATCCGCTGGAGTTCCGCTTTCGTTTTGTCAATATCCGGATCTGCTTTTGATTTTAATATCGGATCAATCATCTGATCGGGAATCTGAAACAGTTGCTGTACCAATTCGGCAACCCGGTCCCGTTGGGCTTGTACGCGTTCGAGTTGTTCAGACAACTCCCGATTTTCTTTTTCAGAGAGTTGTTGCATGGCCTGCATACGTTTTTGCATTTCGACCGCCTTGTCTCGCGTTTTTAACGCATCGCGTTTCGCCTGTATATTGCGTTCAGATAACTCCTTAATTTTTGTATAAGATAACATACTTTCTATCATGAGCTTCTCTGCTTTCTGCTCAGACTGTTGCACCTGCTGTTCTGCGCGTTTTTCGATGCGGGCCGTTGTTTCCTGTGTGTCCATAAATTGCGCAAAGATCACGATCAACAACAGGTCGAGCAGAGGAGTTAATTGAAATGTCAATCGACGTCGGCTGATCATGGCGCGGCTTCACCTCCGTTGGCAAAAGTAAGTTCGCGCTTGGCCCGGACGACCGTGTCACGGACATGCCGTCGATTTTCAACCAGTCCCAGAAACGATGTTTCCAGGATACTGTTGAGAAACATCAATAGAATCGCAGCAGCCAGACCGGCAAATGTGGACCAGATCGCGTCGCCGAAATGACTGACGATAGCGTTGATGGCGCTGGATGTTTCCGAAGCGGCATTGAGCTGCAGTGCGGCACCCATCGCCAGAATGGTCCCCAAGACTCCTGCCAGGGGATAAGCTTCGATCATGGTGCGGCAGATGTTGTAGCAGGTCTCGAAAAAATGCGAGCTGAGATAACGGCGTTTTTCATCCAGAATATGCACGCGTTCAGAGAGTATCTTCCGGTCTTGTGGATTGGCATTGGGGTCGAGTGTTTCATTGACATCGGCCAGAAATGCTTCAATCTGATCAGAGAGATGGCCAGTAGAATCGAGGAGGCTGCGATGTTTTAAGCCGCGTGTGAAATCATCCAGCGAAGAAGCAATCCTTCTCAAATCGCGACGTGACCAGACCCAGAGCACAAAGAAAAAAAACAGATGCGCCCCACACGCTAATGTGATCAGAAATGTGGAGAGTCCTGACAACTGGCTTAAATACTGCGACATCGATTGCTTCCAGGTTAGTAAACAGTGATTGCACGAAAATGCTCGTTCGTTAAGATCTTAAACGCTCAACAGGATAAAACAAGCTTGAAAATCTCCGATCGTCTGAACGGCTCTCAAGCCAGAGTTGATTAAATCAATCGTATATTTCGTCTGATTCCTTACGATAAAGAACCACGATTGGTTAGTTAGTGCAATCACAACGAATATAACGAAAAAGGATGCAAGGCTCCCTGAAGCCTTGCATCCTTGATCTTTTTGAATCAGTGTCGTGAAACATCACGCGCCATATTTCTCGAGACGTCCTGCATGTGCCATCGCCATCGACATCAGATACTTGGCTTCAAACTGACCTAATCCCCCTTGAATGCATTCTGTCTCACCAAAATTCTGACATGCATCGAACCGGGCATTTTCAGCCGACAGTAAAACAGGCACGGGATGCCAGCTATGCGCTTTCATTTTGGCAGGCGTGCTATGGTCACCAGTCACGATCAACACATCAGGATTGAGTGCCGTGATACGGGGAATGCAACTGTCGACTTCTTCCGTTTTGGCAACCTTCGCGTCAAAGTTACCATCTTCGCCTGTCGAATCTGTGTACTTATAATGCACAAAGAAGAAATCATAATCATCCCAGACTTTTTCAAGACAGTCCATCTGCGATTCCAGAGTCTGTCCGGCATCTTTCACATCCATGCTGACCAGACGCGCCAGTCCACGGTACATCGGGTAAACGGCAATCGCTGCGGCTCTCGTGCCATAGACTTCTTCGAACGTTGGAATTTCCGGCATCTTGGCAATACCACGCATGGTTAATAAGTTCGCTGGTTGATCGTCTTTCAAAATGACGGCTGCCTGCTTCAGAAACTCTTTGCAGATTTCGGCTGTCTTTTGAGACGCTTCATTTTCACCAACGGGTTCCAGAGGAGGCACTCCGGTTTTCTGCGGATCGGTATCATTAATATTTCCGCCTAATCCTTTACCACGAATCACAATCACCAGTCGATATTCTTTGACGTGTCGCACGAAAACTTCGACGCCTGGAATTTCGATCGTGTCGAGTTTTTTACAGAGTGCTTCACCAATCTCACTGGCGATGCGGCCGGCGCGACGGTCTGTAATCTTTCCCTCATCATCCAGAGTGCAATAGTTGCCGCGAATGGCGACGTCATCGGGGCCCAGTTCGAAATCGATTCCCAATGCTTCCAGCACGCCACGCCCGATATTAAATTCCAGTGGGTCATAGCCAAACAACCCGAGGTGGCCTGGACCACTGCCGGGAGTAATTCCGGGAAGTACAGGAATACTGCGTCCCAATGTCCCTTTTTTGGCGAGTGCATCCAGGTTGGGTGTGTTGGCTGTCTCCAGTTCGGTTTTACCACCTGGTTCCAAAGGTAGACCTCCCAGTCCATCAGAAACCAGTAGAACAATTTTAGAATCATTCTTCTTTTGCAGCTTTTTCATTAACGAGTGAAGGTCTGGCATCGAAATCTATTCACCTTATGCTTTAACGTTTTTTAACTGAATTGTTCGATTAACGGTTTACGAACAGGCTCGAAATTATTGCGTTCTAAGATACCGCAATTCCGCCACATTGTTAAGCAGCACGACGCTACATTCAAGGCTCGGGAGTTAATTGGGGTTCGTTCTTCGCAAAACTGGATGAATCAACCATTTTTTGAAAAAACTGCAGGCTCTCTTTCGCCATCAATTCCGCGCTATAGAACTGACGAACACGTTCATAACCCTGCTGCGCGAGTTTCAAACGATAGTCTCGGTCCTGATAAAGTCGTTCCCACGCATCAGCCAATGCTTGTGGATCTCCGGGGGGAACCAGCAGGCCTCCCTCAGTCTTTTCAATCAGTTCGGGAAACGCCCCATGTGCCGGCTGGACCACGGGCACACCATTGGCCATCGCTTCCAGTACAAACAGACCTTTGGGTTCGTGATAGTCTGTGGGAACAGAAAGCACAGACAGGCTTTTGTAGAAGGCAACTTTTTCTGAACGAGAGTCGGGGCTGCCCCAGTACTTGTAAGAATCATTGAGCGCGGTCAGATTTTTTGTGGTTTCGTGGAAGTAGTCTTCGTTTTCTTTGCCTAGAAATCCTCCCACAGCAAGTCGGCTTTCAGGGTGCGCTTGATGAAAGATCTCGAATGCCTGCACAACATTGTGCAGCCCCTTTTCCTTACAAATCCGTGCAAAGAATCCTATGGTAAAAGGTTCATCCGCATTCTCATTCGGCGTTCCGTCGTGACCTTCGAGATCGATGCCTAACAACACCTTCTGAAAATGATCGACGGGTACATCCAGATAGTCCGCTATGAAGTCGCGATAATAATCGCTGTGGACCAGCACTCCATCCAGTTGTTGTATGTTCTGGCGAATCAGTTCCAGCGCAAGCAGGCGATAGGGTGCGCCCAATTCTTCCAGAAAAACATCATCTCCCTGCAAAACACAAAACAGGGGGCCAGAATAATATTCCTTGATTTTATTTATGGTACCAGACAGTAGTGCGTTACTGAGACAAACGACATCCGGTTTCAGTTGTTCTCCCACGTATTGAGCCAGTTCCTCAATTTCCATGAGTTCCGGTCCCTGTTCTCCTTCCAGCAGGGTCACCGTCAGGGCTCCCAGTTCATGGGCATCGTTGCTGACACCAAACTTTGTCGCCAGATTAATAATCCAGGGAGTATCCAGCCAGTGTTTGAAAAAACGGGGTATCCGGCGCCAGAGTCGAGAACGATAATTCAGATAGATATTAATCCCTCCCAGAAAAACCTGAGAGCCTGCCATATTCTGTTCATCGACGCGGATGGGAGTATATGTTGGAATCAGAGTGGCTTCTGCCCCCTGATTGATTATTGCTTTCGTCCAGGTATTATCGTGCATGCAGGCGCCACAGAACATCCCCGCCCCTCCCGAGGTAATGATGGCGATATGCAATTTTTTGTTTGGCGGTTCTGACATAATGGTTGCCTGAGTGTCGCTGTCGGAGAGATTAATTCTGATCTAAATACATCGGTGCAATTTGTTCCACAAAACGTTTTAACAAGGCAGTGGTTTCGGGGGTATCATGAATCGTATGACGAAACTCTTCCAGAGTCAGCCCGGCAATTTTGTGGACATACTCCGGATAGGAGGTTAATCGCCCGAGAAACGAATCATGATCCAGTTCGGGATGAAACTGCGTGCAATAAATGGGGCGGTCCAGAAAGCGATATGCCTGATTTTCTACTCGATCTGTGGAAGCCAGCAATTCTGTTCGCGGTGGTAATTCGACTACTGTATCCTCATGTCCCATCAGTCCTTGCAGAACTGGTCCCGATGGTCCAAAAACAGGATCGGCGCGTCCTTCCGATGTGAGTGTGACGTGGTGGACTCCCAGTTCCGCGCGGTTCAAATCATGAATGACCCGTCCCCCCATCGCCCGTGCCATTGCCTGAAATCCCCAGCAGGAAGCAAACGTTGGTTTACGGCTGTCATGCACAACTCGTAAACTTTCCAGAGCGACTTCCAGCCAGCGTCCCTCACCTGCGGCGGAATAGTGACCACTGCCACCGATCAGTATCATATCGATGTCCGCAAGATCGAATTCCAGGAGTGGTGCTTTCAGAAGATCAAACACAGAAATCTGGCTCACATTGGCAGCCAGCGCTTTGGCAAAACAGTTCACTTCCTGACCCCGCATGGGATCGTCAGAATTTCGAACTTGTAACAATAAATAACGTACTTGTTGAAACATTAAAAACCGTTCATTTCCTTACGAAATCGAATGAGAAAAAGAAACCTCACTCTTCTTCACTGATACGCAGTGTTCACAAAGTCAGTGCCGAATACGACACGGCTTTCGAATACCAACATACATGATGCTTCTTTTATATTACAAATCCACTCTCACAATTGTAGTCCCGCTTACAGGAATATGAAGTTTAGAGATATGTGAAACAGTTCACTATTTCCACAAACTAAACTTCGCTGTTTCCTGAAACGCAATTTTCATCAAGATTTCATTTCCCCTTTAAGTTTGCCTTGACAAAGGACGCTGATAGAAAGATTATAAATGTATAAAGAGATTGTTATTATCTCATGTATCAACTCCCGAGAGGATTATCTGGTTTCCTTTTTTTACACCTCTTCGATACATGATTATTTGCGCCAGTCAACTCGTCTTGACTGGCGTTTTTTTTATGCCTGATTTTCACTCGAATCAACATTTCTGTTTACTGGACTTCTCCTGTCCTGAGTAAAAGGAAACCGATGGCAACGGTAAAATGATTCCACTCTGAGTCTGAATAATCTTTTTCGAATTTCATATTTTTTCCGTGATGATTGTGACAGACTTACGCCTGTCTAATAGTGTGGTCGTTCTTGAGCCTTTTACATCTGGCTATTGATGCACCTTGAATCCAGATCATTCTTCATCCAAAGGGAGCCCTGTTATGCGTCGCGCGATTATTCTTACTGCTATTATTAGTACGTTTCTGTTATCAGCGCAGTGGGTGTCTGCGGCTCCGCTGGCGGAAGAGTACCTGGCTTCCGGTAAACTTTCAGACGGAGTAACGGCACTTCAGGCGCAACTAAAAAAGGCACCCGACGATGACCAGGCCCGCTTTGGCCTGGGTGTGGTTCAGTTTTTTCATTCGTTCGAACATTTAGGAGGCAGTCTGTACAAGTACGGTTTACGGACGGAAGGTGCTTTCGGAGGTATGCCGCCCGAGATTCGTAAAATTCTCCCGCAGAACCCGAAACCGGAAACGATTTCTTATGCCGACGTGCGGCAGATGCTGCAAACCTGGATCAACGATCTCAATTCTGCTGAGAAAACGCTATCCGCTGTCAAAGATCCAAAGGTAATGCTGCCATTGCACGTGGCAAAGATCAAAATCGATCTGACAGGCACCGGAAAACCGATTGATGCCGCATACCTCATGGGCAATATGAATACTCCACGTGGTCAGGAGGTCGTCAACAATTTTGTGATTGGCTTTGATCGCGGCGATGCCGACTGGTTGGCGGGATACTGTAATTTTCTGGCGGCCTGGGGAGAAATCATGCTGGCTGTGGACGGAGAGGAAATGTTTAATTGCACGGCACACCTGTTTTTTGAAAAAGTCGACACACCTTACCCGTTTCTGCTGGAAGGACCTCGCAACTTTAACGACGTGATGCGATTAAACAGACCTTTGATCTCGGACATTCTCGCGTTTATCCACCTCTGGCGATTTGAAATGAAAGAGCCAGCTCGCATGAAGGCGGCTCTAGCCCATCTGGAAGACATGCAGCTGCATGCCAAATCGATGTGGAAATATTACCTCGCAGAAACCGATGATAAAAATGAATGGATTCCCAACCCGAAGCAAACGGGTGTGATGCAAATTAAAGTCACTCAGGAAATGCTCGACACATGGTTGGCTGTCCTGGATGAAACTGGTCTGGTACTTCAGGGAAAAAAGCTGATCCCCTTCTGGCGCGGAAAACCGGGCAAGCAGGGTGTCAATTTACGACGCGTGTTTACTGAGCCACGTATCATCGACCCATTCCTGTGGGTTCAGGGAACGGCGGCCGCCCCGTATCTGGAAGAAGGCCCGATCACCGACTTCGCTTCCCCTGAAATGTTAGGTCGCATCAACGGGACATTTGGTGGCGGCCCCAACTTTTTCTCGATGGCATTCTGGTTTAATTAGGATACGATAACGGTGTTGGAATTGTCGTTTTCGAAGGGTCCTCATAATTTTGCCAAACAAAGTCTCTTACCTGGAGAACATAAAAATGCAGCCACAACCGATGATTGCAGTCAATGATGTTCCTGGTAGCAGTTTATGGTATCAGCAACTACTCAACTGCCGCAGTGGTCATGGTGGTGATGAATACGAGCGACTGATCGGTGCAGCCGATGAATTAATTATGCAACTACACCACTGGGCCGCCCACGAACATCCACATATGGGCGATCGCGAGTTGCCTAAAGGGAACGGCGTTTTACTCTGGTATTGCATCGATGATTTTGATGCCGCGGTTTCCCGGGCACAAGCAATGTCCGCAGAGATCCTGGAAGGACCGATGGTCAATCCAAACGCCAACCACCGAGAAATTTGGATTCGAGATCCCGATGGCTATGTCGTGGTTCTAGCAAGCGCGCCAGGTTGATTTAAGTCTGGTTCTCTGCCGTTGCATTGTCAAGACAGCTGTCAAACAGTCGGGTCAACTCCGCGGCATCAATGTCTGAACCGATGGCGACAATGCGAGTGCGTGGCGTGCGTGTGCCCCAGTCGTCGAGTTCCGTCAATTCAGTACGACGACCTACCGCTTGCAAAGCGTGTCGTTTCGCGGGAGTATCGGCGCAGTATACAATGCCTTTGCATCGATAAACTGACGCCGGGAGTTTGCGTCGCACCATCGCTCGTAATGCTTCGAGAGAAAATGGCTGATCGGTTTGATAACTCCAGGTTTCGAACATCTGGCTGGCGGTATCGTGATTAGCCTGATCACCGGTGGTGTTGAGGCTTTGCTTTTGTGATTCCAGATGCACCGGATCAAAGCGACCGACGGCCAATAAGACTTCCAACGGTACTTCACACCGCACGGCATTCACAATGCGAATCCGATTCAGATGCTGGCCGATCCATTCGCCGATGACTTCAATATGATCGGGGCCGACCAGATCGACCTTGTTCAGAATCACCATGTCGGCAAAGCCGATCTGACGCAGTTTAAGGGCAGACAGATCGTCATTGTCGGCGTGCGTAAAAATGGCCTCTGCATCCACAAGACATGTAATGCTGTCGAGACGCAACAGTTTTTCGTACCGCGCATTGAGGAAGGTCATCACAATCCCTTCCGGGTCAGCTACGCCACTCGCTTCCAGAATCACATAATCAATTACATCTTCTCGTGTCAGCAGCTGTTCAAGAGAATTCACAAGGTCATCACGAATTTCACAACAGACGCAACCATTGGTGAGATTGATCGTATTCTCTTCGAGACCTTCTACTAGCTCGGCATCTATGTTAATCGCACCGAAGTCATTGACGAGAACCCCCACCCGCAAACCATGGTCACCGTTGAGAATACGATTCAGCAAAGTGGTTTTGCCTGCTCCTAGAAAACCAGTTAATAAAGTGACGGGTACAGGGTCGCGCCCCGGGATTACCAGAGGTTCGGTACGTGGCGCGGGTGCGAGGATCGGAACAGGATCTTCAGTCATGATACTTCAGCTCTGTTGATTAGAATAAGGAACACGCCACCGATATCCGGCGACGTGTTCGTAGTATGAGATTTTTGAATCTACTTCTCGTTATCATCGTCGACTTTGATACCGCGGGCTTCCAGCATTTCCCGCGGATTGAGCGTGACGCCGGGCCATTTCTGAACCGGTTTGCGATAGGCGTCGGGCGGATAATATTTTTTTGGGTCAATCTCCAGGTCACGTACAAACTGTTCCTGCTGAACTTCGCGCGGCATTGTAGGTGTAGGAAGTTTGATCTCCGCAGGCAGCTTTTCGCCCGGCTTAAGAAACCAGCGCGGGTCCATGGAAGCGGGAGCCGCTCCATCGGGCATCACTGCTTCACGCGACCAGATGGCATCTTTTGTGACATTGATAACCTGCACATCGGGGCCACCGAACATAAACAGGCCATCCCAGTTGGATCGAACTTCCGCAGTCGATTCGGCTTCGAGTGCCGCACCGGCAAATTCATAGTGACAGATTGCAGCCATGCGAGGCTGTACCTGCTTAAACAGATACCCGGCAGCGTAATACATGGTGTGAAAGATATCGATGGTGTACTCCCAGAGTTCCGCGGGTGCTCCGAGTTTCATCGAAGACAGTGAAGGTACGTCGATTGTTCCTTCCGAAACAAAAACATCAGCGCCCTTACCATATTTGGCCGACAGTTCATCAGGACGGCCATCGCCGGTCCAGACGAAGGACAAACCGGCGTCTTCCCAATCCAGACGATAAGCGGAGGCGCCATCTTTCACGTGGGACCGCGGCCAGTGTCGAACTACCACACCATCTTTGTTGTAGCAGATTCCGTTTTCTTTTTTCCAGTCAAATTCCGTAACTTCGATTTCCATGCCATCGCCGATGGGGCAGGCATTGAAGTTTTCTTCGTGCCAGCGGTTCATCTCTTTCATATGTTTGATCATATGCTTCATGCCCAATTCAGGCGTTCTTCCTGAGGGACCATAAACGCGTAAGGGAGTGAATCCACCAGAGAAAGCGCGGAAGGGGTACATATAAGGCAAGTCGGCATAATGGTCTGCATGTAGATGGCTGATAAAAATGTCGTTGATCAGTGGAGCGGGCACCTGCATGGCAATCGCGTTTGAGATGCTGCCGTTTCCTAAATCGAAGAAGAAACGGCGGGGTTGGGACTCTCCGTTACCTAGTTCCACTAGAATGGATGTCCCTGACTGCAAGCGTGTGGGTGGCCAGGGTGTGCTGCCCAGGAATGAAATCCGCATTTCATTTTTCGGTAGAATTTCCGTCCCCGGCATAAAGACGTTGCGGTTTTTAATCGCCGGCCAGGGTTTATAATAATCAGGCAGGCTAATGCCACCGCCGGGACGGGCACCATATGGATTTTTCACTTCGCAATCATCATCTGCAGCGGAGGCCACACCGGAAACAGAGGCAGCAAGACCAGCGCCAACCGCCGCCGCACTCCCTTTCAGAAAATCGCGCCGACCTTGACCGTTTCCTGATTGATCGTTTTGTATTTTGTTGTCTTTATTCAAGACTAACTCCTCAATGTCAAAATGATAATTAAATTAGTGTAAATGAGGACCAAATAATCAGAGAAATCATTGACCTGTTTTGCAGAAATGCGACGTGACCTTCTCGTTTTTTTAGAACACGCGAATATTGTATCGAAACAGCAATCTCAAAGCGAATGTATTCAATGTGAATTTCTGTTGTATCCATTTACATGTCATATCACCGAGCTTTTATCGGATGGCTGAAACTATGATTTAATAAAAACCGAATTTATGTTGAAGATTTGTTATCAGGGAAGTATTTTATGAGATCGCATGCCAAACAGGACGCAGGACTGGTCTAGCATTTTTTGACAAAGCTAACAATCAATAAAAAATTTCTGCAGAGAATGAAAGCTCGACTGAATGATCCGCATCAATTACAAAGTTTTTTTGAAGTGTTATCCCGGGGAGGTCCTGTTCTGGGCTGTCGGTGTGATTGTGGGTATTGTTTTATTACCAACTTATCTAAAAGCAGGTGGGATCGTAATTGGAATTTCTATCGGGTCATGCATAGTCGGTCTTATGAGTTGGAAAGGCCATTTTGCAAATGGCGCTCCTGCCTGCTGTTGTGGTGAACCCTAAAAAAAATCTGATTGCTGTCGTGGCAGATTTTAATAATCAGGGAGGCCGTCCGTACCCTGTCGTCAAGATCGTCAAAAGACCATTACGTAATGCAACAGGGGCTCCGTTTAAAAAAGCAACTCGTCTGGCAACGGTTGCCACATTTCACAACAAAAATATTGGAAACAACAAGCGCTGGACCGACATTAACCCTATCGTTGTCAACTGTGTTACAGCGAGTAAAAAGACTATCAAAAACGCAGTCGATGCCATTGATGAAGAAGAGTGGGGAATTCTGATGGATGCCCTGAAAAAAATGGACAAACCATTCAAAGCAGGAATTTTTCCTTTTGACCTGGAATAATTTCGGAACACGTTGACCGTTGAGCAACATATAAAAATAGAATCACTCTAGGATGAAATTAATCTATGACTACCGACTATGATCCCATCGCCGAGCAGTATCAACGATCCAAGCAGCAGCCCTGGCGGACATTTGTTGAATGTTTTACGTTGATGGAATTGATTGGTGATCCGCGCGGCCTGGCGGTTCTGGATGTTGCCTGTGGCGAAGGTTTTTATACACGGTTGATTCGTGAACGCGGCGCCGCGATAGTGACAGGGATCGATCTTTCTGAGGGCATGATCGATCTGGCGCGTCAACAGGAAGACCGGCATCAGTTGGGAATCGAGTACATTGTCGGCGATGCGCGCGAACTGGCGGGTGGTGACCAGTATGATTTGATCGTCGCTGCCTGGTTGCTCAATTACGCCTGCAGTCGCGAAGAATTACAGTCGATGTGCGATGGGATTGGTGCTGCCTTGAAACCGGGAGGCCGTTTTGTGACCGTGAATTGCAACCCCGCACAAACATTTCCGACCGCGCCCACATATCGAAAATATGGCTTTGAGACAACGGCTATCGGTGACTGGCGAGAGGGTGCGCCGATCAAATGGACGTTTCATCTGGAGGACGGTCCGTTTGACCTCGAAAACTATCATCTGAATGTCGCCAGCCATGAAGCGGCTTTTCAACAGGCGGGATTTCGCGAAGTGCGTTGGCATGCGCCCCAATTATCGCAGGAAGGTTTGCAGGCACACGATCAGGAGTTCTGGTCTAGTCTCCTGGATTCACCGCCGATGACATTTATTGAATGCGTGAAATAATTCACTCGAAAGAATGTCGCAATGACATCGCCTCAACCCTATACGCGAGCAGAAATCCAGTCCCTCAGCGATTCTCGTCCTGAACGGGGAATATTCTGTCCTCTTTGTGATAGCTACATTCCAGAATTTGAAGAACTTTCACAGCAGGAGGCTGAAGATCTATATAAACTCGATATAATCCCTCGCATCAAATTGGTGAGAAAAAAAACGGGCTGTAACCTCTTCTGGGCCAGACTCTGGGCTTTGCATCAAAATGGAGTTCACCCTCTTCCTTCAGAACAACCTTCCGCCCCTTGTCCGTTTTGTGGTATTCCTCTCCATCCGAATGCTGGACAATGTCTTTTATGTAAAATGAATTGGCACGATCCGCAAAATCCGATTTCACTCGGTGATTCGATCGCAGACCAGATTCTCAATGCTGCTCCTGGCTCCACGATATCAGTTTTTGGCCCGAGCGCTTATATTCTTGCTTTACAGTTTATTGAGCAAAGAAGGCCGAACGATAACCTTTCTATTGAATTAAAAAGATAACAGAAACACTCCTTTCTTTTCTAGAGAGTGGTCCGGTCCTCTTTGACTAATAAGATGAAACATCCTTCAACAGGCATTTCGATACGTGAGGCGAACAGCGCTGACGTTGCGGAGATGACTGCCGTCTTCGAAGCGGCCTTTTCACCATTGCGTTTAGTATATCGTCCGACCAAAGCAGCGCTGGCGCGTCAGGCCGATCATCCCCATAACGAAACCCGATTGGTCGCTGAGGTTGACGGGCAAATTGTTGCTACGGTTCAGTATGATCAACACGAAAAATATCTCCATATGATAGGACTAGCCGTCCACCCCGAGTTCCAACGGAGAGGTATTGCCGGCTGTTTGCTGGATTGTATCTGCGATCGTGCACTCGCCATTGGTAAACATGCCGTGATGTTAGACACGATAAGAGAAACGGGAAACGTACCGTTGTTTGAAAAGCTGGATTTTCGAGTTGTCAACGAAACAATCGCCGCATGGTGCACCAGCGAGAATCACCGGCAACTTCATGATGTAAAAATGGAACGATCTGTTGTAGAAACATGAATTGGATCAAACGAAGAAAACTAAAGTCTCTGGTTGATAAAACCAGTAAATCATCTTTGATGCGAGCATTGCCCTAACTTGTAGGTTCCTTTCAGATCGGATAGGCTGATAAGCCTCCCGTTTTTTGAACCTTTAAGGAATCAATTCAATGAGTGATCGAATTATAATGCGTACTGGCGAAAGTCTTGTTGCCGGTGGTCCGCCGTTTACTGCTGCGGAACCGGAAATCGTGATTGGCGAACTGGATGGCCCTGTGGGAACTGCGATTGCCACGCTGACGGGCGATCAAGCTGTCGGACACTCCAAAGTGTTCGCGATTCTGGACACGGACATTCAAGTGCGACCTGTGACGCTGATGGTCAGTAAGGTCACTGTGAAGAGTAGTGCCTACACCAACATTCTGATGGGAACCGTGCAGGCGGCGATTGCCAACGGTGTATTGGATGCCGTTCGTGCGGGTGACATTCCCAAAGAAAAAGCGAATGACCTGGGTATTATCTGTTCGGTCTGGCTGAATCCGGGAGCCGCGACTGATGAAAACCTGGATCATAAGGCTCTGTTCGAAATTCATCGCAAAGCGACTGCACAGGCAATCCACAAAGCGATGAACCACGAACCCACCATCGACTGGCTGCTCGAAAACCAGGAGAAGATCACGCATAAGTATTACCAGAGGGGCCTGGATGGAACCCTGTAATCACACGGATATAGCTGGTTAAGCAGTCTCGCTCATTCGCATTATTCGAAAGTCTGTGAACATGAACCGCACGTTTGCCTGTTCGTTTTGTTTCGTTCTGATGATCGCACAATGGGCCATTGCGGCTGATGCACCGGAGATTTCGCATGAGACTGTTCAAGTGCCGATGCGTGATGGCGTGATGCTGTCTACCGATATTTATCGCAAGCCCGAAGTCAAGCGGGCTCCCGTGGTATTGATGCGCACGCCTTACAACAAAGCGCGGGCGAAAAAAGTGGCAGAGCGATTTGCGGCTGCCGGCTTGATTGCGGTTGTGCAGGATTGCCGTGGGCGTTATGAGTCGGAAGGGGATTTCATTCCCTACAACAGTGAAGGGCAGGACGGTTTTGACGCCATCGAATGGCTGGGCAAACAACCCTGGTGCAACGGACGGATTGGGATGTGGGGCGCGTCCTATGTCGGTGCGACACAATGGCAGGCGGCAGTCGAAAAACCGCCGGGCCTGGTGACGATTGCCCCCACGGCGACGTGGAGTAGTTTCTATCGCAATTTATATCTCGGCGGCGCACTGCGAATTTCATTGATTACGCGCTGGGCGTCCGGACAAGCTGAAAAACCAGAGGGAGCAGAACTGACAACAGACTGGCGCGGTACATTATTGCATTTGCCACTGAGTGAAGTCGACGAGGAGATCGGCTGGTCGATTCCCTGGCTGGAAGGCATGCTGACTCATCCGCGACTGGATGGCTATTGGAAACGGCTGGAGCTGACCGACGAGATCGCGGATTTGAATCTGCCGATGCAGCACATCGTCGGTTATTATGATTTCTTCTCGCGCGAATCGGTGGGAAATTTCATGAGGATGCAGCAACAGGCGAGTGATCGGAAGACGCGTTCTCGCCAGCAACTCATCCTTGGCCCTTGGGATCACGGTTCGATTGGTCGCTCGAAAGTGGGGGACGTCGATTTTGGTGAGAACGCGGTCATTGATGCCGCGGGGGAGAATCTCAAATGGTTCAACCATGTTTTGAAAGCAGACGATTCTGCTATCCCTGCGGTTGAAGTGCCCGTGAAATATTTTTCGATGGGCGACAATCTCTGGCACGAAGATACCACCTGGCCGCCACAAGGTTTTAAAGCGACGTCCTTTTTTCTGCATTCCGCAGGCCATGCCAATACGGGTGCCGGCGATGGCGTGCTTGATCGGACACCGTCTACAACCAATGAAGCCGCAGACGCTTTTCAAGCGAACCCTGATGATCCCACGCCTGCCTGTCCGGTTACCGAAGCGCGGCCCTTGATCTCGGCGACCTGGGCTCCCGTGGATCAACGCCCCATTGAAAAGCGTGATGATGTGCTGGTTTACACTTCCGAAGTTTTCGCAAAGCCACTGACGTTTGCCGGCAATGCGAAAGCGAAGCTGTTTGTCTCTGCTGATACGCCTGATGCCGACTGGGTGGTCAAACTGATCGACGTCCACCCTGATGGCTTTTCCCAAAATCTCACGGTGGGAATTTTGCGAGGCAGTTTCCGTAATTCGGAATTGCATCCTACACCACTGGAACCCAACAAAGTCTATGAAATCACCGTCGACCTGGGACCCATTGCAGCACAGATTGGCAAAGGACACCGACTCCGCGTTGACATCTGCGGCGCTTATTTTCCCTTGTTCGACCGTAATCCGAATACGGCGGAAGGGCCCTTTGGAAAAAACTCAGCTGTGGCAACCGAAAAGGTCTATCACGATCAGATGCACCCGTCACGGATTATATTGCCGTGTAAGGAGTGAATGAAGTGAAGGAGAGAGATCAGTTCGAAGGAATCGGCACGACTTTAAGATTGATCTTTGACTCGTCGGCGATGCTCAAGACATCGCGACAGTATTCGTGACAGCTGATACATGTTGTCAAAGATTGAATGTAGGAGAAGGTGGCTCCGTCGAGGTTTTTTTCCTGCGCCATTTTTGCAAGTTTTTTTGTTTGCCTGCGCAGTTCTGTTCGGTGATGTGCATAGCCGGGATCGCTGTGCGAGGCCCATTCGGTGGCGTCACAAATGCGGCTCAAATCGTTAGCGCCGCGTAGAATTTGGGCAAAGTCTTTCGTAACGAGTCCATTGGTAATTTTCTGACTGCTGGCCAGCTTGGCAATCATCAAAGCTGCCTGCTGATCACTTTGATCGGTTTCCTTTTTGCTTTTTTCTGCTGAGGCGAAAACCGCTCCGGCGAGGAAGAGTACGCCAGTTATCATCAAAAACCATCGTTGCATCATACTCATTACAGATCCTCAGAAAGCGTGACAAGCAAACTCAAGTGCTGAGTGGCTTTGCCATTTGTGTAAATAAGAAGTCACCAGTTTCAGCGGGCCTCTTCTATTTTGCTTGATCAATACAATCGGCCTAATACAACGTATCGGCAATCGAGGATCGATTTCTGTAATCGATGAACATAATTGGCTCAAGAATTGACATCGATACGATCGGACAAAGTGTCTGGATTGTAGTTTTTACAAATGTTGTATTCAGCAAAACAGCCGTTACCTGTTCGGAAATTCCCTCGATAAGTTTCTGAGGGCGCTGCTGGCATCAACTCTTTCAAGTCAGGCTAAGAGCAACAACTCGCATGATTTTATGTGAGTCACGCGATTCGTACTATCATTTTTCACTCCAAAGTTTTATTTTGGATTTGGCAGCGTGCTTATCAAACGTACTGTAGCTGCCCGTTGAATGCGGACTGCTACAGTACCTCTCTTTAATTTCATTTAGTGATCCCTCATGACTGACTCTCCTTTTAAAGCGGCCCTGGCCCATGTGGCTCCTGTATTTCTTGATAAAAAAGCGACGGTCGACAAGGCCTGTTCGCTGATCCGAGAGGCTTCGAAACAGGGGGCACAGATTATTGTTTTTCCGGAAACCTATATTCCGGCATTTCCTGTCTGGTGTGCACTGCAGGCACCCATTCACAATCATGATCTGTTTTGCGAACTCGCCGCCAATTCGATAAAGATCGATGGCCCCGAATTAGCGATGATTGCAGATACGGCTCGCGAATGTGAGATTCTGGTTTCCATCGGGTTCAATGAAGGAACGACTGTCAGTAGCGGCTGTATCTGGAACGCCAACACGTTGATCGGCGATGATGGCAGTATTCTGTGTCATCACCGTAAGATTGTCCCCACGTTTTACGAAAAATTGATCTGGGCGCCCGGCGATGGCGCCGGCTTACAAGTCAGCGAGACGCGACTCGGCAGAGTGGGTATGCTGATCTGTGGAGAGAATACGAATCCGCTGGCGCGATTCACTTTGCTGGCACAAGGCGAGCAGATCCATCTTTCCGCGTATCCGCCCGTCTGGCCTTCACACGACCCCGCGACCAACGAAAACTACGATCTTAAAAACGCGATCCTGATTCGCGCGGGCGCACACTCTTTCGAAGGCAAACTGTTCAACCTGGTGGCAGCCGGCTTTCTGGATCAAACCGCGCGTGACCTTATGGCCAGCAGAGATAAAGAGGCAGGTCGGATTTTAGATAACAGCCCGCGTGGAATTTCCGTCGTCATCGGCCCGGATGGTGCTCCCGTCAGCGAGATCATGCAGGATGAAGAAGGAGTGCTGTATGCGGAAATCGATCTGTCCTGTTGTGTCGAGCCCAAGCAGTATCACGATCTGGTCGGCGGTTATAACCGGTTTGACATCTTTCAACTGACCGTTAATCGCGAGTCCCAGCGCCCAGTCAGCTTTCTACCCCATGACAAAACAACACATCACTCTGCGGGAGGTGACCCGGTAGAGTGAGACTGTGGAGCGCGAGACCAGATAGAAATTGCCAGACGCAGTAACAAAATAAAATTCTCATATTTTCGGATGGTGTTTCATGAATTCAATTCAACAGTTGATTGAGAACCCGAACTGGCAGCTTGATATCGAAGTTGACCCGAATACGGGTGGTGATGGACAGCGCGTGCGGGTTATCGGAGACACTAATTCGTTCCGGGCGTTCGCCGGCCTGTTGTCTGCCATGGCAGATACCGTTGATGACTCGGAGCATCCGTCGTCTGAAACCGGTTACCATCTGGCATTCAATCCCGATGAGATTCCCCAATTGACGCTGAAGAACGCATCGATCCTGACCTTAAATTGTTCACTCGCTGAGCGGTGAGCGAAGAATTGTATTTAGAAACATAGTTCCCGTCTATCTGTTTAGCAGGCCCACACCGATAAGACGAACCCAACGTGCTCGAGACGCTCATGTTTTGGTTCGTGAAACCTTATTCTCTTAACTGCTCTTTCAGGTAGGCCGGGTAGTTTACTTTGGCTGACCCCTGTGTCAGGCTGTCGCCGAAGCAGATTACTTTTTTGACATCGATTTTTTCTGCTGTCAACTTTTGGGCAACCAGTTTTGCGAGGAGTTGGTAACCTGCGGGAGTCAGATGGACTCCATCCTTGATGCCGGTGTTGGCGATGTTGCGCAGGATGCTGGATTTCTTTTGATCGGCGATCTTGTGTTGGATGAGATATTGATGGAAGTCGATTAACGGGATCTTTTTCTGTTTGGAAGTCTCCAGTAGAATCGTGCGGACTTCCTGCATGCGTTCGACGGGGGACTGGTCGGCAAACTTTTTGGGATCGTGGCGGTTGAACAACAGCTCGGGGATGCAGGGTGGTGGTGTTATCAATACTACTTTTGCGCCGCCTGCCTGAATCTTGTCGATGAGTGTGATGACGTTTTTTCTGTAATTTTCTGCTGTAATGAAGCCGCCCGAATTGAGTCGGTCGTTTGTTCCGACCATGAGTATTACAGCCGTGGGATGGTGGGCGAGTACATCTCGGTTGAGGCGTTTTAAGAGTTGGGAGCTCCGATTTCCGCCGACACCTGCGTTGATCACTTCCGCGGCAATGGTATTGACTGGTGATACGAACACACAGACGGTTAAGGAAATCAGAAAGGATTTGAACACGTTTTATTTCTTTTCTATAATTCAACAACGGCGGCTAGCGCCGTGCCGCTCAAATATTTAAGTCAGGATGTCTTTGGCTACGTTTCCGTGGACGTCGGTGAGTCGGTAGTCGCGGCCCTGGAAGCGGTAGGTGAGGCGTTCGTGATTGATGCCGAGACATTGCAGGATGGTGGCGTGGAAGTCGTGCACGTGCATCGGGTTCTCGACTACGTTGTAGCAATAGTCGTCTGTTTTTCCGTAGGTCATGCCGGGTTTGATGCCGCCACCTGCCATCCAGATCGAGAAACAACGGGGATGATGATCGCGGCCGAAGGCCTGCGGGTTGCCTTGTGAATAGACGGTGCGTCCGAATTCGCCGCCCCAGATGACGAGTGTTTCGTCGAGCATACCGCGCTGTTTGAGATCTGCGATGAGGGCCGCTGAGCCTTGATCGGTTTGCTTGGCCAGCGTGGGTAAATTCTTTTGCACATTGCTGTGATGATCCCAGCCACGATGAAAGACCTGAATGAATCGCACGCCGCGTTCGGCCAGTCTGCGGGCAAGCAGACAGTTGGCGGCGTGTGAGCCGGGTTCTTTGACATCATCTCCATACATCTTTAATGTACTTTCCGATTCCGTGGAAATGTCGGCCAGTTCCGGCACCGAAGTCTGCATGCGGTATGCCATTTCATATTGGGCGATGCGTGCGGTGATTTCCGGATCGCCAATTTCCTGTTCCCGGATTTGATTGAGTTTCGCCAGACGGTCGAGCATGACTCTTCGATTGGCGTCGCTGCCACCTGCTGGATCGCTGAGGTACAAAACCGGGTCTCCCTGGCTGCGAAATTTGACGCCCTGATACTTCGAAGATAAAAAGCCGCTGCCCCATAATCGATCGTAGAGTGGCTGGGCCTGATTGAACGAATTTTTACTGAGCAGCACAACAAATGAGGGCAGGTTTTCGGTCTCGCTTCCCAGCCCGTAGCTCAGCCAGGCTCCGATGCTGGGGCGACCCGGTTGCTGATGTCCGGATTGAAAAAAGGTGATCGCGGGGTCGTGGTTGATGGCTTCGGTATGCACGGAATTGATTACACATATGTCATCTGCAACCGTCTGCATATGCGGCAGGAGATCGCTGAGCCACGTTCCCGATTTCCCACATTGTCTGAATTTCCACGGCGATTTGACAATGGGAAATTTTTTCTGACCGGCGGTCATCCCTGTCAGTCGCTGTCCATTGCGGATGCTGTCGGGCAACTCGGTCATGTGCAGTTTTTCGAGTGAAGGCTTGTGGTCGAGCAAGTCCACTTGAGAGGGAGCACCGGATTGGAGGAGATAGATGACACGTTTTGCTTTGGGAGCGAAGTGAGGAATGTCTGCCAATCCGCCGACGCGGGGGGTGGCGCCTGATTTCTCTTTGGCGAAAAGATTCCCGTTGAGCAGCGAGGCGAGGGCTATCGTGCCGATACCTGTCGTCGAACGGCCGAAGAACTGGCGTCGGTTTTCGAGCATTTGCAAATCAGATAAGGGGTGAGGCATGGTTTTTATCCCTTGGTAATCGCTTCGTCGAGGTTGAGAAATAGACGCGTCAGGCTGGTGAAAGCAGCCCATTGTGCGTGATTTAATTTCGGATTCAATGGTGAATCTCCCACCTGAAGCAGTTTCAGTGCGGCACTTTTATCACTGTTAAAATAGTTTAATTCCGATTGATACGCCTGACGAAAGACAGCGAGTTCTTCATCGCTGGGCATGCGTGCGGTGACGAGACGAAATCCATATGTGATTTTATCATCAGTCGTGTCGCCTCCCACTATCAACATGCGTTCTGCCAGTTTGCGAGCCGCTTCGACAAATTGTGGACCGTTCAGCAAGAGCAGTGCCTGTAGTGGTGTGTTGGTGCGTGAGCGCCTGATGGTGCAGAACTCGCGTTCGGGTGCATCGAGTGTTTTCAACATAGGAGAGGGGACCGTTCGCTTCCAGAAAGTATACATGCTGCGTCGATAGAGATCGTCTCCCTTTCCACGTGCGTATTCTTTGGAGTAACTGGGCCGGTTATTCAATTCGAGCCAGAGTCCCTTTGGTTGATAGGGATAGACGCTTTTCCCACCCAGCTGTTGCACCAGCAAGCCACTGGTGGCGAGGATGGCGTCCCGAATTTCCTCGGCATCCAGTCGCATGCGTGGTCCGCGGGCGAGCAGTCGATTTTCGGGATCGTCTTGATAAGCGTTGGCCCCGACATGCGATGTCTGTCGATAGGTGGCGGAAGTTAGAATCAATCGCTGCATCTGTTTGACATCCCAGCCGCTGCGAATGAATTCCAAAGCGAGCCAGTCGAGTAGTTCGGGATGGCTGGGCAGTTCGCCTTGAATGCCGAAGTCTTCTGACGTTTTCACCAGACCCAAGCCGAAGATGCGTTGCCAGTATCGATTGACGGCCACTCGCGCGGTGAGTGGATGACGTGGATCCACCAGCCAGTTCGCAAAACCGAGTCTATTTTTGGGTACGGTTTTCGCCATTGCGGGAAAGATTGAAGGAACGTCCGCAGACACCTGATCGCGGGGTTCATTGTATTGCCCACGTTCGAGCAGAAACGTGGCCCGTGGTTTTGCCAGGTCCTGCATGATCATGGTTGCGGGAACAGCGGCCTGTATTTGCTTTTCTATCGCGGCGATGCGTTGCTTTAACGCCTGTTGCGGGTTGTGATGTGCGAGGAAATAGTCGCGGAGTTGTTTTTGTTCGCCTTTCGTTCGCTGATTTTGTATTTTGCCGGCGATTTGTCGAATGTTGGATGGAATTCCCTGTAGTTTGATCGTGGAGGGGGCATCTCTGGTAATCGAAAGTCGGGGGCGACCTACGCCGTGCGTTGCGAAACCTGCTTCATGACGCAGACGAAACTGCAGCTCGGTCCCTTGCTCGAAACCGAAGGGTGATTCCGCAATGAAGACCGCGGTCGCGGGAAGTTTGCGGGTGGGGCCATCAACGGCCCAGCCGTTATTGCCCGTTGCGTTGCCATCGATGGCTTTGTCGACTTCGTAGCCTTTTTGCGAATAGTCGGCGATGGCTTTTTTGAATTTGACTGTTTTTTTCTGGGAGGGATCTGCGAGCGAAACCGCCGTCAGTTCGAATTCGCTCAAGACGAAATTGGAATTACTGTGCCGACCGGGACCGCCGCCGGGCAGTGATTTATGGGTGAGGGCTTCCAACCGGACTGCGGTGATTTTTTTAACATCGGATTGGGCCGTGATATCGTAAACATCGTGTCGCGGATTGGCCCCGTTTGCGAGAACCGAATGATCGGGCAGTTTTTTGAGTGTTGTTCCGCCAGAAGATTTCATCGTAGTCGGCTCTACGACCAACCAGCCGCTCTCTGGTTGTGCCGTAATGCGCTTTGCCCACTGATTGAGGAATGGGTCGACGTCGACTGATTTTTTCAATTCCAGTTTCAGCCGCGCGAGTTCCGATTTGTTTTTTTGCACCGAGATTGATGCCAGAGGTGAAGGGATGCGCGCTGAAGGGGTAAACCCCCGCATGCCTTTTTCGGGCACCTGATTGAAAAACGCATAGAGCTGGTAAAATTCTTTTTGCGAAATGGGATCGAATTTATGTTCGTGACAGCGTGCGCAGCCGATGGTTAATGCGAGCCAGACTTCACCGGTGGTTACGAGGCGATCCATGACATATTCGGTACGATATTCTTCATCAATGATTCCGCCTTCGATGGTGATGCCGTGATTTCGGTTGAAGCCGGTTGCCAGTTTTTGCTGGTCCGTTGCTTTTGGCAGAAGATCGCCGGCCAGTTGTTCGATGGTAAATTCATTGAAGGGTTTATTCTTGTTGTACGCGTTGATGACCCAGTCGCGCCAGATCCATTGTTCACGTTCGGTATCGTATTGATAGCCGTTAGTGTCTGCATAGCGGGCGAGATCTAGCCAGTGCCGGGCCATGTGTTCGCCATACGCGGGGGAGGCAAGATAATGGTTAACCATCTCTTCGTAAGCTTTGGGATTTTGATCGACGACAAACTCGAATATTTCTTCCAGCGTTGGTGGCAGGCCTGTCAGATCAAAGGCGACGCGGCGAATGAGTGTTTCACGAGTCGCTTCGCGGGCGGGTTTCTTTCCGTCACGTTCCAGTCTTTCCAGTACAAAATGGTCAATGTTATTTTTGGGCCAGCGTCTATTTTTCGGCTGGGGAATTTTCGGTTGCTTCGGTGCTACGAACGCCCAGTGCTGCTGGAATCCGGCTCCCTGTTTGATCCATGCTTTGAGAATTGCAATCTGACTTGCATTGAGGGGTTTATGCCCCTCGGCGGGAGGCATACGTTCGTCTGGATCATTCGTTGTGATGCGTCGAATGAGTTCGCTGGCCTGTACATCGCCGGGGGTGATCGCTGATTTTCCCGAGTCGGCTTTTCCGGTCGCTGAATCGCGCTGATCCAGACGGAGACCGGCTTCACGTGTAGCGGCATCTGGTCCATGGCAGACATAACAGTGGTTGGAAAGAATCGGCAGCACATGGCGGTTGAACTCGATTTTATCGTCCGCCAGGGCAAGACAGGGAAAGAGCAGAGTTGGTAGCGTTATCAGAATTCTTTTGGTGGTATTCAACACAGACAGACTCCAGGTAGCGCTCGGTTAGCCGCAGTTGATTTGACCTCATATAAACGATGAATTTATTATAACAGTGAATTCAGGCAACCGGTAGTAATAGAATCGCCTTCGAATAAATGAAGTGTGACAGCGTTTTTTCCTGTTTCTGAGTGGTTCGGTGATCAAATGAGTGAGCAAAGTGAACGCTCTCGGTTGCATTGTGTCCTAGGGTGCTGCAAAATGAATGGGCGTCTGCCTGATGAAGGGTCTGAGCGACTGAGTCATTTTATTATGAACTTTGGAGATACTGTTTCATGCGTGAAAAAATTGTGGGTTCCATTTTGATTTGTCTGTTTATGCTCAACATGGGTCTGGTGGCTGATGCTGCCGAAGCGCATGAGGACCGGTGTGTGATTCTGGTGAGCGTGGACGGGTTGGCCAATTTTTATCTGGATGATCCTCTGGCCGACATGCCCTACTTGAAGTCACTGGCGAAAAACGGAGCCCGTGCGGATGGTCTGGTCTGTTCGTTCCCGACTGTCACGTGGCCCAATCATACTACTCTGGTTACCGGCACAACTCCCGCGAAACATGGCGTGATCGGTAATAACTATCTGGATCGTAAGAGTGCTACATCGGTGGCGTTCATTCCTGACCCGTTGTTTGATAAAGATCAGATTCTCAAAGTGCCCACCGTTTATGATGTGGCCCATAATGCCGGGTTGGTTACCGCGGGAATCATCTGGCCGGCGACACGGAATGCCCGTACGCTGGACTGGACTGTGCCGGACATGTTTGGCAAAGAGGCGTGGCCCAAGTATGGAACGAAGGTCTGGCTGGACGAATTGCGGAAAGCGGGATTGCCCGTTGATCTGCACGGCGACTGGACGCGTGAAAAAGGTGGCGGTGTGAAACGGGACTGGCTTTATTCCCGTATGGCACGGCACCTGTTCCAAAATCATCCGCCGAACCTGCTGATGATTCACCTCGTTGAAGTCGATCACATCGAACACCAGTACGGTCCCCGCAGTCCGCAGGCATACTGGTCGGTCAGTTATATTGATGACCGCCTGCGAGATATTGGCGAAGCAATCAAACTCTCGCCGCACGGCGACAAAACGACGCTGGTTGTTGCCAGCGATCATGGCTTCTATCCGATTACAAAAGATATTCGACCCAACGTGCTGCTGAAAAAAGCAGGGTTATTGTCGAAGGAGAAAAAGCAGGTTTATTGTCTGGCGCAAGGTGGTGCGAGCATGGTGTATATTCTGGATGTTGCCAACCGTGCGGAAACAATCAAGAAGTTGAAGAAACAATTCGCAGCCGTGGAGGGCGTTCAGGCTGTTCTTGATGCGGATGAATATACGAAGCTTGGTCAGCCGACTCCCGCGGAGGATTCCCGCGCTCCCGATTTGTGGCTGGCAGCAAAAACGGGATATTCATTCTCGAACAGTGATGGCGGCGATGATGTGGTGGCCCCACGCAAGACCAAAGGGGGCACGCACGGTTATCTGCCCGATGATCCGGACATGCTGGGCTCACTGGTGATCTCCGGCTATGGCATCAAGCCGGGTACCAAACTCCCCAAGACCCTTAGCCTCGACGTGGCTCCGACGATTGCCAAACTTTTGGGAGTGAAGCTGCCAACGGCACAGGGGAAAGCGTTGACCAAGGCGCTGGTGGAGGAATGAAGTTAGACCTGATTTAAAGTGGCTGACACTGTTTGATGGAATCGACTTTGGCGTCGAATTCGGGGAGATCCAAATCGATGGTCGCTCCTAATTGAGCGCCGTTGGATTTCATCCACTCCAAGGGGCGCAGGAACTGCATGTCGAGGCGTTTGCCGTTGCCCTTTTGCATTGTGAGATGCAACAGCCGCCAATCGCTGGGGATGATATCGGGCACGAAATCATCAACTTCGGATTTGATGGGATTTTTGCCTAACAGTCGTTCGCCGATGTTCACATCTTCAATGGCGGTGGTTTTATATTTGACCGGCGTATCAGTGACTTGCATTTTCGGTTCAACCTGAGTCACAGCGTTCGCATCGGTTTTATCGCCGCCAAAGCCAAAGACCAGAGCACCCAATAGGCAGAACATACTTAGCCAGGATAACGGACCCGTGAATCGGGACGATTTTATTTGTTCCGCCTGAGCGGGTTGGCGTCGATCGGTCATCGAAGTTCCTTTCTGTGTCGGAGTGTTAATCGGATTTGAAGCAGCAATCGTCGGCTGTTGCGGATTCATCAACAGAAGTGGTCCCTCGCTGAGTGCCGAAGGTGCTTGGTCCCGTAGCTTTACCAAGCAAGCGATCCTGTGGACGTCAACACGAATTCCCGATGCTCGACCCACTGATCAGTGCTGACTTTCAACAGCAGGAAATCACCATGGTTGTCGGCACTGTGAATCATGATCCATTCGACTCCAAAGCTTTCCTCAAAATGTAAAGATAATATGTCTTCGGCAATAAACCCTCTAGCATCCGCCCAATCTTCAACCGATTGCTTCGTCAATACGTTCTCGAATTTTACCGTCGCCTGTTGAATGTTCATAACTCCTTTCCAAAGTTACAATGTGCCTGTGTGCGTCATTTAGTTACCGTTACTGGTTTTCACTATCAATCCAGGGCAGGATGATTTTGGTTTCGTATTTGTTTCCGTGGTGTATGGTCTGGTTGGCACTTTTTAGTGTGGCGTCTGCGTTTTGATTTGCGGCGGTGTTGTGATTGCGGTCGTAATTTGGAAAATCGCTGCTGGTGATGTCGAGACGAATACGATGGCCGGGAAGGAACGCATTTGAAGTGGGGTTCATGCGGATTGTGTACTTCACCACTTCACCCTGTTTGAGCAGGCTGGGTTTGTCTAATCCGTTGCGATATCTGGCGCGTACCATACTGACCTTATCCCCGTGAATAGTACCAGTGATTATGAGAGAATCCATCCCGGGCGAA